>ENA-UENT01000002-UENT01000002.1-marine-metagenome-genome-assembly--contig:-NODE-2-length-245770-cov-5.203343_pt1 | contig 245770 bp, 204 predicted proteins | sample MGYA00237879_ERZ529330 | MGnify/ENA primary metagenome ERZ529330 (study PRJEB26372, sample SAMN05368345) | marine metagenome | biome: cultured habitat; feature: ocean water; material: water; isolation... | reverse complement strand
GCAAATGGAAGAGGAGGAAGAAGCGATGCAGGCTAAGGAGGAAGAAGAGGAATCCATGCAAATGGAAGAGGAGGAAGAAGCGATGCAGGCCAAGGAGGAAGAAGAGGAGTCCATGCAGATGGAAGAAGAGGAAGAAGCGATGCAGGCTAAGGAGGAAGAGGAGGAATCCATGCAGATGGAAGAGGAAGAAGAAGCAATGCAAGCTAAAGAAGAAGAGGAGGCCATACAAGCCAAGCGCTCGCCTCGCAAATTGCTTCACCGGGGTCTAGATCTTGCTCGATCGATACGAATGCGTAAAGGTAAAGGGGACCCATTAAGCCCGGAAGTAAGGGCCAAGATGGAGCGATCCTTTCAAGCCGACTTTGGTGGCGTGAGAATTCATACCGACCAGGATTCGGTAAAAATGAATAGAGCGGTAGGAGCGAAGGCTTTCACCACCGGAAAAGATATCTTCTTTAATCAAGGCCGTTTTGATCCCTCCACTCAGCGAGGTAGACTGCTATTAGCACACGAACTAACGCATACCGTTCAGCAGGGAGCGGTAAAGGAAAAAAAGGAACCTACCGCAGAACCTCCTCAGACAGATACCGATGCTGCAACTAGTGCACCCGCGGCTGACCCAAATACTACTGTCACGCCTACAGATTCAGCAGATGCTGGTGCAACAGTTCCTGTGGCTACTCCACCTACGGTTGATGGCACTCCTGTTACCGACGACGCGGCAGCAGCCGATGGTCAAGCGGTAGCAGAGGAAAAACCAGTACCACGGAAACCAGGTGATGACCCAAATTTCCAGGCGCTTAAGCGAAAGACAAAAAAGACCGCAGCCGCACAGAAAACGACCCCTACTGCAGGCTCTTTGGCTGAGAACGCCAAGCAAGCTGCTCCGATAGCCGGCAACGAACAAAAAGGCCAAGCCCAAACCGATCAGGTAGGGGAAATGGATGAGCAAGAGCCTCAGCTCTTTGATGCGGCTACCTTCAAAAAACTCTTACTGGAGCAGATCAAGAAGATCTTGCCTAAGAATGAGGAGGAGGCCGACAAATTCCCGGGAAGTGGGAAAATGAATCAGGTGCAGCAAAATGCCGGCCAACAAGTAGCTAGTGAAAAGGAAAAAGCCGGTGGGGCCATCAAGAATGCCAGTAGTAAGGAGCCAGATCCAGCTTCGGTTACAGCCAGACCTGTTGATCCACTCGCACCACCTATTCCTGGTGTAGAACCAAAGCCACTACCTGCTGGTAAGACCAAGCCACCCTTCCGGAATAATTCTGAGGTCAAGCAACCGCTCGTTGACGATGCCAAACGCATGGATGATGAGATGGCCACGAACGATGTTACGGAAGAGCAATTAGCCAAGTCTAATGAACCCGAGTTCCTGGATGCGATGAAGGCTAAAGGAACAGCTAAGTCTAGTGTAGAAACCTCCGTTACCCAATTCCGCCAGGACGAACAAGGAGTGCGGGATAAGCATGAGCAACAAGCCCAAAAGCAAGGGAAGGATACGACATCCGAGATGTTCGCTAACCGAAAGGGCTTACTGGCTGATGCCGCCGGTAAACAAGACCAAACGTCTAAGGATAATACGAGTGAACGCGCCAAAATCAGCGAGGAGATCAATGGGATCTTCCTGAAGACCAAAACGGACGTTGAGAAAGTACTTGGTCCAGCCGATGGTAGTAGGGAAGGCATTATTGATAAAGAAGTTAATGACCGTTTTGATAAAGCTTCCAAGTGGGCCAACCTTCGTTTTGAAGGTTACATCCGCCGCAAGATGGATGCTTATAAAAAGGAGCGCTATGGCTCCTGGTTCGATCCTCGTGGTTGGGGCAAGCGCATCAAGGATACCTTCGTGGGAATGCCCGACGAGGTAAACCAGTTTTATGTAGATGCCCGTGAGAAGTACATCCAGGATATGGATGTGGCCTTGACTGGAATTGCGCAGTATATCGCAACGGAGCTGGGCAAGGTGAAGAAGCGCATTGCCGACGGTCGTAAGGAGGTGAAAGACTTTGTGGATAGCTTGCCGGATAACCTCCAGAAGCTAGCGAAAGATGCCGTTGAGAATATTGAAGATAAGTTTAGTCAACTCGATAGTGCCGTCACCTCTAAGCAGGATGCACTCATCGATACCATAGCTCAGAAGTACAAAGAGAGCCTGGATGCCGTTGATGCGCGCATCAAGGAGATGAAGGAGGCCAATAAGGGGCTGGTCGATAAGGCGATGGATGCCATCAAGGGAGTAATTGAGACGATCAAAAAGCTCAAGAAGCTGATTACAGATCTCCTAGCCGCTATTCAATCCCTGATTGGGGTGATCATGGCGGATCCTATTGGTTTCATGAAAGCACTCTTTGCGGGTATAAAAGCCGGTATGGACAACTTCGTGGCCAATATCAAGACGCACTTGATTGCCGGTCTCTTTAAGTGGTTGACCGGGGCATTAGGTCCGATGGGGATTACCTTGCCCAAGGATATTTTCTCTTTGCCGGGAATATTCAGTTTGGTGATGCAGGTCCTAGGGCTCACCTGGGAGTTTGTGCGGAAGAAGATGGTCAAGCTCTTGACGGAACCTGTCGTGAAGGTTGTTGAGACAGGCTTTACCATCATCAAGAAGATTCGTGAGAAAGGAGTGATGGGGCTTTGGGAAGAAGTCAAGCAACAGTTCAGTGACCTGAAGCAAACGGTCATGGAGTCCATCCAGAACATGATTATTACGCAGGTCATTCAAGCCGGTATCAAATGGGTGCTTAGTCTGCTGATCCCAGGAGCTGGTTTTGTGAAAGCGATCATGGCTATCAAGGATGTGATTGTCTTCTTTGTCGAGTCGGCTATTGCTTTGATACCTACTCTGATTAATGCGATTCGAGCAGCTGCTGCAAAGAACTTCTCCGGCATCGCCAAGGCGGTGGAGCAGGGATTGTCTACTATCGTGCCACTGGTGATTAGTTTACTAGCCAAACTGTTGGGCATCTCTGGCCTGGTGAAAAAGGTGCAGAAGATCATCAAGAACATCCGCAAGCGTATTGATCGCGCGGTGAACAAGATTATCCTAAAGGCGAAAAAGTGGGCCAAGAAGATCATGAAGAAGGCCAAGAAAAAGGCCAAGAAGATCAAAGATAAAATCGTCCAGTGGTGGAAGGCTAAGAAGAAGTTTAAGGGTAAGGACGGGAAACAGCATAAGCTGTTTATGAAGAAAAAAGGAAAGGGTGCGGTGCTGATGGTGGCTAGTAAGATTACGTCATACAAGGATTTCATTAAGCATATTGAAAGCGTAGCCAAGACGGATGATCAAAAGAAGAAGGTTAAAGAGGCTGAGCCTATTGCTGCTAAGATTGATGAAATTGCCAAAGGCCCAACAGCTGCCCCGACAAAGAAAGAAGTAGAGGAGAACAAGGAGAAAAAGCAGGCGGAAATACAAGTGGAACTAAATAAGCTTAGTCCGATTGTCTCCGAGTTGTTCGGATTCGCCGACGGCGATCAACCAGATTGGAAACCTGATTTTGGATCAACTACAAAAGGAGAAGCCACGGTTGGGGAGAAGATGACTGCTGTTAAACTCAGTAAGAAAAAGCCGACGGATGGCTCAGAGGGATCTGGACCAACACAAGCTAACCATAAGTTATTTAATAAATTGAAATTACGCCGAGATGGTGGCCGATCTTTTTATGTGCGTGGACACCTATTGAATGAAAATACCCATGGACCCGGTCAATGGAAGAACATGACGCCACTCTCTCAGCAGGGCAATAAAAACCATTTGACAGAGGCTGAAAATGCAGTGAAGAAAGCGGTGAATTCTGGAGCTGTGGTCAACTACACGGTAACTCCAAAATACGATCGCGGAGATTTGTCGGTAGATAAGGATAAATTGACAAAGGCTGGCGTAGATGCGGATAAGCATAAAGCGATTATTGAGATTCGTTCTGCTGAGGAGCATGTACCTACAGCTTTAACAGTCAAGGCTGATTTAATGAGTAAGGGTACGGATGGTAAGTTTACCAAGGTGGAGAAGACTTTGGTAGCAGAGAAAGATGTGGACAATCCTGCGAAGACTGACAACTTAAAGAAGTATGAGGTTGGCGAAGGCAAGGCGAGAGAAAATGTACATTTACTCAATGACAGTGCAGAAAAAATCGCGGAGAATGTCCCAGATGTTGATCAATCTTCCGTTTCAACCATACAGACTCTTGCCATTCAATTGAAAAAAGACAAGAAGCTCACTTCTTACAAGTCTATTTCGGATGCAATCGATGCCAGTGAGACTATCCCAGATGTCCTGAAAGCAGCATTGAAATTGACTGTTGACAAACTGGATAAGGCAAAGAATGTCAAGTACCAAAACTAGCCTATGAACCCAATAATGATATGGGCTGCCCACCTTAAAGTGGGCTTACACCAAGCGAAGGAAAGTGGTCATGTTAAGACGGTGACCGAGTATTATGCGAATCCACTAAAGAGTGATCAACAGAATCCTGCTTGGGATGAGACGTTAAGGAATATCTTCTCCTATGCGGATGGAATGGAGGTGAATTGGACAGCTGATGCTACTGGTGCAACTGGAGGCCGTCTTCATTTTATGAAAATGGAACATGTTTTTCAAAACTGGGAAGGGAAGCTCTATGAATCAGAAGACCTGACGAACGAAAGAATGCTAGCCTTCTTTAAGCCTTTTGATCTCATCACCGATGAGACTCAATGTGGATTTCTACATGAACCAGATTTTGAATCACAATCCATCTATTATAATCGCTCCGGTGAACCTGCTCTGTACGATCTCGACTTGGATTTCAAAGGCTACCTCGACATGGCCCTGGCCTCACGTATCTACTATTACTGGCCAAAAGTATTGCTGGATATTCAATCAGGCGAGGAGAGTGTCGAGACGGAAAACTTTAAGGTAAACATGCCGAAGATATTCCCAGATTTCAGTTGGGATGACTACGTCGCGCAATACCAATCTCTCCGGCTCTCTCAGCAATAAGCGCTATATTATGGTAATGAAAAACACCGCTATCCAAAACCTAGAACACGCCATCCAATACCTGGAAGAGCGCATCAGCCTGCGACTCAGCGCACCGGAGCAAATTGATTTTCCTGATTTTGATATCCAGGATGCTAGCGATCCGTTCTTCCACCAGGTGGCGGAAATGAAGCTTTCCTTGGAAGAATTTCTGATTCTCCTTATCGCTTTAGTTCCACACATCTATCCAGATTTCTTTGATCGTATCGTTGCCAAGCATCTGCAAGAAGATAGTGACCTGCCAGCCTTTGGTGGAGTGAAGACTGCTGGTCAGCGTACTATGATGCCGACAGTAGCTACCGTCTTATTCATCCTTGCTGGTGATGACATGCAAAAACGTATGGATCTCCTTACGCTCTTTGATAATCGTCATCCGTTCTATCAGCGGCAAATCCTTCATGTTGAATCTCCCAGAAGCGGAGAGTCTATTCTCAACCGTAGGGTGCTATTGGATGAAGAATACATTGAGTTATTCACGCAAGGTTACGTGTCTCCTCCGAAGTTTAGTTCGGCTTTCCCAGCAGCATTGCTGCAGACCAAGCAAGAATGGGACGACTTGGTATTGCCCAGCTCTGTTTTGGATGATATTGAAGAAATTAAAACCTGGGTAGAAAAGAGCTCCGTACTAATGGATGATTGGGGGATGAAGCGAGTACTGAAGCCTGGTTATCGTACCCTTTTCCATGGCCCTCCGGGTACCGGTAAGACTTTGACGGCTACACTGCTTGGTAAGTACACGGGTAAAGATGTTTTCCGTGTAGACCTTTCGGCCGTTGTCTCCAAGTACATTGGGGAAACGGAGAAAAACCTTTCCCAACTCTTCGATAAAGCACAGAACAAAAACTGGATTCTCTTCTTTGATGAGGCCGATGCGTTGTTTGGCAAACGTACTAACGTTAAGGATGCTCATGATCGTTATGCGAATCAGGAGGTTTCCTATCTGCTTCAACGAGTAGAGGATTTTCCTGGTTTAATCATTTTGGCCTCCAATCTTAAGAGCAATTTAGATGAGGCCTTCTTGCGCCGCTTTAATTCTATTATTCATTTCCCAATACCAGATGCAGAGCAGCGACTCAGTATCTGGCAAAAGGCTTTCCCGGAAAACGTTAAGCTTGACTTTGACCTGATGGAGGTAGCCACCCGTTATGAGTTAGCAGGAGGTAGTATCATTAATGTGGTGCAGTACGCATGCCTTAAGGCACTGCAGCGCGGCGATGAAGAAATCCGCTTACGCGAGGTACTACAAGGAATTCGCCGGGAGATTCAAAAGGAAGGTCGCTTGTTCAAGCCACCAGCTTAATGCAGATTGGATAGGCGGTAAAAAACAGAGGCGGAAAACGAGCAATGCTACGGTTTCCGCCTGTCAAGATCGACGAGAAAAGGTTGTCGATCCTACATCCGAATTGTTCTTACTAATACCTAAAGGTTCGTCTACACTCTTTGAGAGATTTGACGACATAATGCTGTGAGAGAAGGATTCGAACCTTCACAGGGTGCTTAGCCGCCGGACAAAGCTAGTTTGTGGTCAACCCATATCCGGTATTTGTCGCATGATCCCCACCCCCGAGACAAGAGGGCATGGCTGCCAATTTCATCACCTCACAATTTAAGATCGGAAGGGGAAGGTCAAAAGTGGGAAGTATACTACTTCCAAATTTCGCTTTCCTATTTCCGGCTTTTATAATCTGTTGCTTTCAACTGATGATGTGACAAATCTAAAGGGAGTCTTGTTTTGATGCAAATATTTTAAAGAAAAAAATAAATATTTACAATTATGGCAATAAAATTGCTTTTTTGATTTAAATATTGTTTTTGAAAAAGAAATAGGATTTGCAAATTGTGAAATCTGCAAATCCTATTAGACAAGCCCACCAAAGGGCTAAAATTCCGATGGCTAAAGGCCTCTTATATCGGTTAACTTACTGCAGCTTGCATTAAGTATGCACATATCAATGCGCCGTAAGTGCCTAGAGCATAGCCTAGTACGGCCATCAGGACTCCTACTGGGGCAAGAGCTGGACTAAAGGCAGATGCTACGATGGGCGCCGAAGCCGCACCACCAACATTGGCCTGAGAACCTACTGCCACGAAGAAGAATGGCGCTTTGATCAACCAGGCAACGAATAACAAAAGGATCACATGCACCAACATCCAGATGGCTCCGATGGCAAATAGTCCGAGGTTATTGATGATATCTCCCAGGGCCATATGCATACCGATAGTGGCAACCAGGATATAAATAAAGATACTGCCCCATCGACTAGCGCCAATACCTTCAAGCTTGCGAAACTTGGTGAAAGAGAGGACTAATCCTAAAGTGGTGGAAATAACCACTAGCCAGAAAAATCCGCTCAGTAAAGAGTTAAGACCCGCTGCTTTGAGTGATTCTGCATATGGGGCTAACCATCCCGTAATGAGCTTAGACCCCCAGTGAGAAAGTGCGACGCCACCAAAACCGACAGCTAGCAATGTATACAAGTCGGTGCTTGTTGGAATTTTCTTAATGCTATTCTGATAATCGGCCACATTTTTTTCCAACTCTTTAATGGCTGAGTTATCCGCTTTGAGCCGTTCGTCGATACGATCGGATATCTTAGCACCGTAGAGCAAAAAGCCCATCCATATATTGGCGACCACAATGTCAACGACTACCATCGAGGCAAATACGCTTCCTTTTACATCGAAGATTTCCTTCATCGCTGTTTGGTTGGCGCCACCGCCAATCCAGCTACCGGCAATGGTACTGAGGCCACGCCATAGTTCATCAGTGCTGAAACCAACAAGATTTGGGAACAGGTAGGTAAGGATGATCAGTGCAATCGGTCCACCAATAACAATACCCAAGGTAGCGGTAAGGAACATAATGATAGCCTTGTTACCAAGGCGAAGAATTCCTTTCAGATCAATACTCAAGCACAACCAGATCAAACTGGCTGGAAGTAAGTATCGGCTGGCCACGAAGTAGAGTCGCGAACCATTCTTGTACTCACCATAAACGGACTCTTCAACACCTGCTTGGCCGAAGAGCTTTTCAATCTCTGCGGTAGAGGCATTCTTAGGTAAGCTAATGCCCAAGTCTCGTGCTAAATCATAGATGCCCGGTTCGAACCAGTCGTAGGCGATCAGGTTGAGGGGCCAGTGCAAGAGCGCAGGAAGGAAGTAACATAAAAGTATGGGTGGAACAAAGGTGTAGAAGCGTTGCCATCCCTTTTTTTCACTGCTAGCCGTGTTGAATACAAAGGCCAAAGCAAGCATGAGGATACCAAAGACAATGGCATCGTTGGTAAAAATTGGCTTCATTAGAAAAGATTAGTGGTGGAAAAAAGCAGGGTGAATGTAAGAAAATACTGGGAGGATAGTTGGTTTGGAGGTTAGGTAGTTGAGTTGGATTGGTTGAGTGAGTTGTATTCGTTGAGTGAGTTGTATTAGTCAGACGGTTGATCTTATATGCCCTTCTATGCCTTATATGGTTCAAAAAACTGAGGTGCACTTTGGTGACTTGGGTGGTTCAATAACTAAATGGGGGGCATCGCGTCGGGGGACGCTTTGGAGCGAGTTGGGAAGGTCAATCTAATTGATGAAATGATTCTTGAGCTCCTCTAGCAATTGAGCACGTTTACGCGTGGAGACTGGAATCTGACCACCATTGGAAATAACCAACAAACCGCCATCCTGCTTAGAAAACTGCGTGATGTGATGCACGTTTACCAGATAGGAATGGTGAGGCCGCACAAAACCATAAGGCTGGAGTAAGCCACTGTATTCCTTAAGGTTGAGGGAGGTTGTGATGCGACGGCCATCTCGAAGTTGGAAGTGAGTATAACTGCCATCCGCCTGCAGGAAGAGAATATCCTCTACCACGATCAAATGCAGGCTCTGGGCATCCTTGAGAATAATCTTAGCGCTCTGCTCATAATTCTGCAGCAGGCGATCCTCCAGGATTTCTAGATGCTGCATGGAAGGTGTGGCGTGGGAGAGTTGCCGACTCACCTTATCCACGGCCTGAACCAATAGATCTGGCGTAACTGGTTTAAGTAAGTAATCGATAGCACTTACCTTGAACGCATCAACTGCATATTGGTCATATGCGGTAACAAATACGATGGCAAAATCACGCCTTGTCAATCGGTGTACCAGGTCAAAACCAGAACCATCTGGCAGGTTGATATCCAGAAAAAGGAGCTCAAAATCTGTACTGGCAATCACATTTAACCCTTCTTCAATGGTGGCAGCAGTGCCCACCACTTCGACCGTCGGGCAAAACACACCCAACATCTTTACAAAGCCCTGGCGGACATTGATTTCATCTTCAATAACTATGGCGCGTACGGTGTTCATGCCTATGGATCAAATTGCAATGGCTGGCAAGTCGATAGCTACTGTTGTCCCTTCCATCTCATTCCCTTCTACTTGCAGCTTAAACTTGCGTTTCGAGATCGTTGACAAAATATGAAGTCGCTCTCGAGTAATGGTAGTCGCCAATGACTTTTTATTGGACTCCACATTTTGTGCGGGCACTTGCATACTAGAAAGGCCTCGGCCATTGTCTCGAATCTCCAGTTGGATCCGATCTTCCTTCCGATGTACGTAAACCCCTACTTTGCCATTTTCAATTTTATAGATCATCCCATGCTCGATGGCATTTTCTACAAAAGGCTGAGCAATTAAAGGTGGCACTCCTATCTCCTCAGGATTTATGGAAGGATCAATCACGATCTCATAGTCAAAGGTATTTTCAAAGCGAAGTTTTTGCAGGTCCAGGTAGTTACGTAGGGTGCTGATCTCATCGCCTAGGCTAATGAACTTCTCTCGACTATGTTCCAGTATTTGCCGCATCAGTGCTGCAAATTGAGAGAGGTATCGAATAGCGGTTGGTAAATCTTCCTTGTCATACAGGAAGTTCTGGATGGATCCGATAGAGTTAAATATAAAGTGTGGGTTCATTTGAAGCGATAGTAGCTTTTGCTCCATCTGATTGACCTCATTCAGAATGCGCATCTTACGCCGCTGCTGGAAGAAGTAGATCAATCCCGCCACCAATAGCCCCACTGCGATAGCGAGCAATAAATAACGCCCCTGCCGCTCCAACTGATTATCCTGCTCCAAATTTTGGATGCGTAAGGAGTTGATCTCGTTGTCTTGCTGCTCCTTTTCGTAGAGCGCTTCCAATTCAAGTATTCGTTGTTCCTTCTGCTGCGAATTAATGGTATCACGGTGAGCAACAAATTGCTGGTAGTACACCAGGGCAGAATCTGCCAGACCAACGCATTGATACAGTTCGGAAGCTGATTCCAGGAGCTGGCCACGATCGGTTAAGTTAATACCGGGGATGTAACTTTTAAACGCTTCAATATCTCGTATGGCAGCCGCTCGCTGCCCCGTTTCGCAATAGGCATTCGCCCGATAAGCATACGCAGCCATACTCACGTACACATTGTACCCTTGCCTTTGATCCATAGCCAAAATGGCGTCTGCATATTCAATCATCTTGTCGTGGCCATCCCGCAAAGACTCCATTTTCAACAAACTGGTATAGGCTCTGCTTAGGTAGAGCTCATTCTTGGCTTCACCAATTTCATTAATCGCTATTTGAAGAATACTATCGCCCTTGCCAAAGGATCCCACTTCCAGGTAGCTGTCGCCCAGGTTGATGAGCACATTTAGCTTGACTTCATCGCTAACCGGCCCCGAATAGCTCTCGCGCAAGGCGTTGGCTTGCTCCATATAGCTGACCCGCTTTTCCTTACCGCCTGTATACAGCTGGACGTTAGAAATATTATTGAGTATGCCAATTGCCTTGATGGTATCCTGTGCAGCCAAAGCACTCCGCAACCCCTCCTGATAAGCAATAAGCCCTTCCTCAAAACGGCCCATTAACATATTGATCGTTCCCTTACTCGCGCGGATTTCATAGATATCCGTCGTATCGCCGGAGGCAAGCTGAAATTCTTCACTCTTTTGCATTGCCTCTAACGCACCGGGGTAATCATTATCTCGCTGCCACAAAACGGAGCCCCATAAAGAATATACTTCCGCTAAACCGTAATCATAGTTCATGGATTCGGCAAGTTCTTGTGCCTGCTCCAGATAATGAACAGCCGAATCATAAGCTGCATATCGATTGTAAAATCCAGTGATAGTTAGAAGTGCCTTAATTCGCTCCTCTCCTTCTGTTTCGGAGAGTACTGTTTGTAGGCTATCTAAGATGGGCCCTTCCTGGGTAAAACCCTTTGCGGTAGCGAATAGGAGTAGGGAAAAAAGAAGAATTGCCCGGATAGACAGTTGCATAAGCCATCAATGTTTTGGTCTTACGAATTACCAGCAAATTAGCCTATTTCCATCGCTATTTGGCATAAGTGTAGGTCTTCTGGCCAAAAGTGCTAGGATTTTATTGATAAGTGTTTAACCAGAAAAACGGCTTTATCTCGTGCCCATTGCATCTTTAGCTCGGAGCGCCTATCTTTCTCGCATGAAATGGCTCACCTATGTTGCGCGCTTCTTGCTCCTATTATTTGGCTTACTATGCCTGGTAATATATTGGCCAAAAGGCAGTCTGGAGGAACAGCTACAACGCCACCAAGTACCGGCAATAGCCTATGGCATAATCGAAGACGGCAAACTCAATGAGTGGCAAGTTATTGGTGAATTGAGCGCAGGCGAACCCGCTCCCAACGATGCTATTTTCAATGTAGCCTCGGTAACTAAACCTGTTTTTGCCACCACCGTCCTCAAGCTTATTGCTGCCGGAGAATTGGAACTCGACGAACCGTTATATCCCTATTGGGTCGATCCGGACATCGTGGATGATCCTCGCCATCGACAACTCACGGCTCGGATACTATTGAGCCATCAAGCTGGCTTTCCGAATTGGCGCTGGAATACCGAAACAGGTAAGTTGGCTTTTGAGTTTGACCCCGGTGCGCGCTATCAGTACTCGGGTGAAGGGTTTGAGTACTTACGTCTCGCGATAGAACTGAAGATGGGAAAATCTTGGTCAAGTCTAGCGGATTCGCTCATCTTCCAGCCGTTGAATATGCCTGATAGCCGGCTCATCTGGGACAGCCTCATGCCGGAGGATCGGTTTGCCAAATGGCATAATCGAGAAGGAGGACGCTACGAGACTCAGAAAAGAACCGATGCCGTCGCCTCAGATGACTTGATGACTACTGTAAGCGACTACACTCATTTTCTACAGCACATCATCAATGGTGCAGATCTACCATCGGAGTTATTCGCCGAGATGAGTAGCGCACAAGTAATGGTCAATGAACGTGCTGGCTATGGCCTAGGCTGGGAAGTAATTCCGAACATGAAGAATGGAGAATCTGCCCTAGTGCACGGTGGTGCAGACATGGGGGTAAGAACTCGAGTGGTGGTCATGCCAGAATCTGGCCAAGGCTTTATCGCCTTCACAAATAGCGATGGAGGACAGAAGTTGATTGATCGGTTGATGGTAGAACGGTTTGGGTCTGGGAAAGAACTTATTCGGAAGCTTTATGCGCCTGTGGTTTGGCGGATTATTTACCTGCCGTATACGCCGTTTTAACTCGCTTCATCGCGTCGGGGGACGCTTTGGAGCGCGTTGGGAGCGCGTTGGTTAAGGTTTTATTTATTTCAAACATTGGAAAGGACTCGTTACTAAATTATCTATGAAGACACTTATTACAGGGAGTAGCGGCTTTTTGGGGGAAGCGCTCATGATTAGAATGCGGGAGTTGGGAATGGAAGTTATTGGAACAGATATCCTTCCGGGGCCACAAACAGATGTAGTGGGTGATTTACGCGATCGTGCGCTCGTAGAACAGGTCATGGATGGGGTAAGTGCAGTTATTCATGCAGCAACGCTTCACAAACCACATATCGTCACCCACAGCAAAGAAGACTTCGTTGGAACTAATATTACCGGCACACTCCATCTATTGGAAGAAAGTGTGAAGCTAGGTGTAGAAGCATTTCTATTTACCAGCACCACCAGCACCTTTGGAGATGCAATGGCACCTAAAGAAGGAGAACCTGCCGTACTGGTAACGGAAGAGTTGATACCCAAGTCAAAAAACATCTATGGCGTAACGAAACTAGCTGCCGAAGATTTATGCCAGATCTTTCATCGCAACTATGGTTTGCCTTGTCTGATACTCCGTACCTCACGTTTTTTCCGAGAGGAAGATGACAATCCCAGTCTGCGAGGCACCTACGACGATGCTAACATCAAGGTGAATGAGCTTTTGTACCGACGGGCAGATATTGAAGACATTGTAGAATCCCATCTACTAGCTCTAGACAAAGCGAAGCACATTGGCTTTAGCAAATACATTATCAGCGCCACTAGCCCTTTCCAGGTAGAGGATCTGCCCATGCTCAACAAAGATGCAGCCGCAGTAGTGCGTAAGTATGTACCGTCTTTCCCGGAGATATTCCAGCAGTTAAACTGGCAGATGTTTCCAAATATCACCCGCGTTTACGTCAATGAAAAAGCCCGTAGGGAACTGAATTGGAAGCCCAAGTATGACTTTGCCGCTGCCTTGAACGCTTTGGTAAAGGGAGAGCCATATCAGAGTCCACTCACCTTTCAAGTAGCGCCCAAGCGATACCATGACGAGAAGTTCTCAGACGGTCCCTACCCTGTAAAATAGGGGATTCATTTACCGCCAGCCATCTATATACTAAACCACACTTTCATGCACCAAGACCAAAGGCCACAACTCTATTGGCAAGGACTACTAGCAATTGTTGCAGCCAAATTGCTGGTTCACACCTACGCACATAATATCTACGGCCTACACCGCGATGAATACCTCTACATCGCGGAAGGAGATCACTTGAGCTGGGGCTATCTGGAGGTGCCACCGATGATTGCTGTATTGGGTAAACTGGCTACGACTATACTGGGTAACAATCCCTTTGCCGTACGTTTCTTACCCATGTTAATTGGGGCTATCTCGATCTACCTTATTGGTATGATGGTGTGTGAAATGGGAGGTAAACGCTGGGCGCAACTGCTGGCCGCTGGAGCCTTTCTCTTCTCGCCCGCCTATTTGGGAAGTAACAACCTATTTCAACCCGTCAGCTTTAATCAATTCTGCTGGTTGCTTAGTGCCTATTGGGTTGTGCGTATCATTCGAACCGAGGAGCCACGATATTGGTACTACCTAGGGATTACTGCCGGCCTAGGCTTTCTCACCAAATATTCCATTGTTTTCTTTCTGCTTTCACTCGCAGGTGCCTTCTTTCTGACCCCAGAACGAAGGATGCTACGCTCGAAGCATCCGTACCTGGCCGTGGGTTTGGCCCTGCTTATTGCAGCACCCAACCTGTATTGGCAGCATGCTTATGACTGGCCCGTACTACGGCACATGCAAGAGCTAGCTCGCACGCAGCTGGTATACATGACACCGGCAGATTTTCTGCTACCGCAATTTCTATTTCACTGGAGTGGCGTCTTGGTTTGGATTGTAGGCCTGTGGGGGCTCATGCGGATACCGGTATTGAAGAAGTTCCGGGTATTAGGTTGGGCTTATGTTTTGGTACTCTTACTCCTATTGGCACTCAGTGGAAAAGCATATTACACGCTAGGGGCTTATGCCATGCTAATAGCCGCTGGAGCCGTAGTCTGGGAACAGTGGTTAGGGAAGCGTGCCCTGCTACTACTTCCCATCATATTGGTGCTCAACGCTGGTATTATCCCCTATGGCCTACCGCTGATGTCGGTAGAAAAAATGGAACAGTATTGTGCTTACATGAAAGACACCTATGGCGTTTCTGGTCCTTTACGCTGGGAAGACGGACAAGAACGAAGCATACCTCAAGATTTTTCGGACATGCACGGGTGGCAAGAACTCCCCGGCAAAGTAGCAGCATTTTACCATAGCCTACCGGATAGTGTGCGAAATAAGACGTTGCTCTACGGAGGAAGCTATGGCCATGCCGGCGTACTTAACTTCTATCGAGAAAAATATGATCTACCGGAGTGCTATAGCTTCAATTCCAGTTTTGTGATGTGGGTACCCGAAGACTTGAAATTTGAGTACCAAATCCAACTGGATGACCGTTGGCAAGATGGCTCCCCCTACTTTGAAGAAGTTCGACTAGTAGACACCATCGAACACCCACTAGCCCGAGATCCCGGTTATATTTTTTGGAAGAACGGTGCTAAGGAGGACCTGTCTCCTGTCTGGAAAGAAATAGTAATTGAGCAAAAGCGCGAAAACGGTATTTACCGGGAATAATTTCAGCCTGTAGAAACAAATCCTCATTCAATTCGTTACTTTTGCAACCATGTTGCAGAAGCAGTTACAAAAAAGACCATCTTATAGTCGCATATTAGCATTGCTAATATGCCTGGGTACTTTTTTGGTTGGACAGTATCAGCAGCAAATTGGGCACCAACTGGCCCATAGCCACAATCAAGAAACGCACCACAGTCCGGAACAAGAAGCGGATGCTTGCCATGTAAGTATTTTTCACGCAGGAGCTAGTGCTTCCTGCAGCCATCCAGCCCACATCAGCGAACAACACGAACAGTGCGATTGGTGCGATGCCTTCCTCAACTCTTTTTGGCCTTCCAGTGCTGTACAATTTCGAATCTCAAAAAGTAGTCTGACAGGGAAGAAATTTGCTTATGCACCACTGATGGACAAGGTGCGCTGGGTGCACACAAGAAATCGTGCACCACCAAGGGTGTAACACCTTAATATGCAGCTGAGCGCTGCCCTTCATTTATCCATTTTGATTTTAATTGATATTGATCCTTTCCAGGTTTAGGAAGTGCGAACCGAACAGGTGAGCACGACGCATGGAATGCGTAAGGGCTAGGGATAGCAGTGGCCGCCAGGAGCGGTTTAAACGGATAGCCCGACGCTGGCCCCACCGCCGGTGAGCGGCCAAAGCGGAGCCCCCGGAAAGTAGATCGACTATAAAATAATAAGACATGTTTCGTTATAAATTCCAATTCTTGTTTTTAGCAGTAGCTGTTCTTTCATTTGTAGCCTGTGATGATGATGATACCGTAGTGGAGCCAGAAGAAGAACTAATCACTACTGCAACTGTGACGTTGACTCCTCAAGGTGGTGGTACTACAGTAGTACTTAACTGGGTAGACCTAGACGGCGACGGTGGAAATGCACCTGTAATTACCGGAGGTACTTTAGCTGCAAACACTACCTACACTGGCGACATTCAGGTGCTGAACGAGAGTGAAACACCATCGGAAGACATCACTGAGGAAATCATGGACGAAGACGAAGAACACCAGTTCTTTTTCAGTGCTGCCGCAGGTTTGAACGTAACTACAGCCTATACTGATGCTGATGCTGACAACAATCCGATCGGTTTGGCATTTACATTGACAACAGGTGATGCAAGTAGCGGTGACTTCACGGTGACCCTTCGCCACGAGCCAGACAAAGGTGCTGCTGGTGTGAAGGATGGAGACATCACCAATGCAGGTGGCTCTACTGACGTAGAAGCTGCTTACCCAGTGACTATCCAGTAGGATTCCTCCTAATACCCCTATACTTGATTAAAATAATGCACCTGGCTCGAGCGAAAGTCTACCAAAGACGGAAGCCGGGCCAGGTCTTTCTTAGATACCTACTACCCCGAGAAACTACAAAAACGGATAAGAGCCTTACCTACTAGGCCTCCGATAATTGCCTTATGCTTCGTTCACTAATCCTGCCGGTACTGATCTTATCAATTGCAGCAAACCTGCACAGTCAATCTTGTACCATAACCTTAAGTGGACAGGTATTTGACGGTTCGCCAGATCATCCGCTGGAGTATGCGAACATCTACTTGGAAGAAGCTGAAGAAGGTGCCTACACCAACGAGGACGGCAGCTTTGAGCTACAAAATATTTGCCCCGGAGCTTACCACTTGCGAATAACTCACTTGGGCTGTCATCCGGAGCGCCTTTTTATTGAACTGCAGACAGATACGGTTATCCAGATTGCACTGGAACACCACGCTACTACATTGGAGCACGTAGAGGTGAGCGCCGAAGCGAACCAAAGTATTGGTCAAAGCAGCCAAGAACTAAGTCAGGAAGTACTGGAGCGCGATGCGGGCCAGAACCTGGGCAATATGGTAGAACAGATTGCGGGGCTTAGTGTAATACGCAACGGCAGCGGAATAAGTAAGCCCGTGATACATGGCCTGACAGGCAATCGAATAGCCATACTCAACAATGGTATCGTGCAAGCCGGCCAGCAATGGGGAGTAGACCATGCCCCGGAGATTGACCCCTTTACTGCTGATCGTATTAGTGTGATTAAGGGTGTGGAAAGCATTGCCTACGGCGGAAACACATTGGGAGGTGCCGTACTGGTAGAACCAGGCGACATCAGTAATGACCCTCATATACATGGAGCCGCCCAATACGTATTTGAAACCAATGGCCGGGGCCATACTTTGAGTACCCGTATAGAGAAAAGTGGCAAATGGGCCGACTGGCGCGTGGTGGGAACCTTTAAGCATAGTGGCGACCGCAACACTCCAGACTATTTCCTACGTAATACCGGTGTACGGGAACGCAACCTGGCTGCGATGGTACAAAAGGAGATAGACGGGAAGTGGTTTAACACCCTATACTATAGCTACTTTAACACCAACCTGGGCATACTACGCGGAGCACACATTGGTAGCACCACGGATCTAGCCAGTGCCATTGGACGAGCAGAACCGTTCTTCACCGAGCCCAATTTCACCTATGGTCTGGAGCAACCTCGCCAAGCCGTACAACACCACCTACTCAAATACAAGGGGAGTTATTATTTGACCTCCAACCAGCATATACAAGTAACCTATGCTGGACAACTGAACCAGCGCCAGGAGTTTGATGTACGAAGAGGAGGGCGATCAGACCGGCCCGCGTTAGATCTGGAGCTGTATAACCACTTTGTAGATGTCTTTTGGCAAAGTGAAGAAGGGAACTTCAAAACAAAAGTGGGTGCGCAGTTTAGGTTTACAGATAATGAAAACCAGGCCGGTACTGGCGTGCGACCACTCTTGCCAGATTATGAATTGATCAATCCGGCAGTTTATGCCATGATCAGCTCCGGCGAGCACAAAATACACCAATGGCAATTAGGTGGGCGGTACGATTTTGTGACCATGGACATCGCGGAAATCAGCCAGGATCTGCCCCGCCGCGTACTCCGGTTTAGTCATGATTTTCATAATTACTCCCTGGCAGCGGGCTGGCAATATCGTCCGGCTCCCCAGTGGCGAAGCAAGGTAAACATAGGTCTGGTACAACGCTCACCGGAGGTGAATGAACTCTATAGCATGGGGCTACACCAAGGCGTGGCTAGCATTGAGGAAGGAAGTTCTGACCTAGTACCAGAAACATCGGCGAAAGCCAGCTGGAGTAATACCTTAGAACTAAACGGCAACTTTATCGTAGACGCTACTGCCTACTATCAGCTAGTGAACGACTTCATCTACCTGCAACCTCAGGCAGAGAATCGACTGACGATACGCGGTGCGTTCCCGTTGTTCATTTATCAGCAAAACGATGCGCGATTGGCTGGATTGGACCTAAGCACCACCTGGCAGTGGAGTGACCACTGGGAATGGCAGAACCGATTTGCAATGGTTCGCGGGCGGGAACTCGACAATGATGTACCGCTAGTATATATGCCCTCAGACAACCTGCTTTCGACCCTATCCTTCACTGGTAAAGATGTTGGTTGGCTGGCTTCGCCGGAGCTTAGCCTCAGTGCCAACTATGTTTTTGAGCAGACGCGATTATTGCCCGAGCAAGATTTTCTGGCTCCACCACCTGCTTACTTCCTCTTGCATGCCAATGCTGGCGCCTCTTTTAATTGGGGAGGCAATACATTACACTTCACGGTAGTAGTCCGAAATCTCTTGAACGAGCGCTACCGTGACTACCTCAATCGACTCCGATACTATGCAGATGAGGAAGGGCGGAATGTGAGATTGAATGTACGGCTAGAGTTTTAGCATACGCATTGGAGCAGAAGATGTGCTCCTGCATTCCACCACAAGAATTTTGCGCACTTCAGGAACTATCCTTTAGAAGAATGCTGTTTTTTTCCGGAAATTGGCTTTGTAACAAAACGGAAAAACTAGCCCACCATGTCTAACTACCTTGAGATCAACCGAGCGTTTTGGAATCATCGTGCGGAGCAGCATTTTGATTCTGAGTTTTATGACAACCCCTCTTTTTTGGCCGGCCGAAACCCACTAAACCCCATTGAGATGGCTATTATTGGTGATGACTTGAGTGGTCAGAAAGCGCTTCACCTGATGTGCCATTTCGGTCAAGACACCTTGGCGCTGGAGCGCTTAGGTGCAGAAGCAACTGGGGTAGACCTTTCGGATACGGCTATTGAAAAAGCTCAACAACTACGTGACCAAGCAGGCCTAAAAGCGCGCTTCATCCGTAGCAATGTGCTGGAAGCCGACCAAAACGTAGATGGACAATATGACCTGGTGTTCAGTTCTTATGGCGCCGTAGGCTGGCTACCTGATCTAAGCAAATGGGGGCAGATCATAGCGCATTTCCTTAAACCCGGTGGTCGCTTTGTATTCGCAGAATTTCACCCGGTAGTGTGGATGTATGACGACGACTTCACCCACTTCAAATATCCCTATTTCAACCTCGAAGGATACATAGAGGAAAGTCAAGGTTCTTATGCGGCTCCGGAAGATCAAAAAGCGCATAGCTCTGCCTATTGGAATCATAGCTTAGCGGATGTCTTCCAAGCACTATTGAACGCTGGCTTGACCATCACTCATTTCTCAGAATACGACTACTCTCCTTACGATTGCTTTAACCTTACCGTCCCTTGCCCCGGGGGATACCAGATTAAGGGGCACGAGGGCAAGATGCCTATGGTATTCGCGCTGGAGGCTAAGAAATTGTAAGTATGCTCAGAGAAGCCCTCAAAACTGACCAGGATGATCTGCTGGCCTTGCATCAAGCAGTAGCGGCCCACCCTGGCGGTGTAATCCGGACCTTGGCTGAAGTGACGCCTGCATACATTGAAGGTGTTTTGAGGAATAGTGTGGATAATGGTCTAATCCTAGTTCAGGAGGAGCAAGGCCGAGTAGTAGCAAGTATACATGCTTACACGCCGAGTATCCAGGCATTTCGGCACTTGCTGTCTGATTTAACTATAGTTGTCCATCCAGACTGGCAGGGCAAGGGTTTGGGTCGGCGGTTATTCACCCAATTTCTGAGTCAGGTGGAGGAGGGCTTTCCACACATTCTCCGAATAGAGTTGTTTGTAAGAATTACCAATACCCCAGCCATTCGCTTTTACGAATCGCTGGGGTTTCGGCAAGAAGGGGCGCAAAAGGACAAGATTCTGAATGCACAAGGACAATTGGAAACACCGGTAGCAATGGCCTGGTACAATCCAAATTTCGTCCAGTAAGCTCAGCTAACTTACTCCGTCTTGATGGCTTGTACCGGATTGGCTAAGGCCGCTCGCAAAGACTGCGTACTGATAGTCACAAAGGCAATGAGTAGCGTGACACCACCTACTAGTAGGAAAACCCAAGGGCCAAGGGTAATTCGATAGGCGAAGCCTTCTAACCATAAGTGCATACCATACCAGGCCAATGGCGCAGCAATAAGGGTGGCTAAAACCACCTGCCACAAAAAGCTGGCAGAAATCAGTTGTAGGATTTGAGTAACAGAAGCTCCGAGCACCTTGCGGATACCAATTTCTTTGGTGCGCTGCTGAACCTGATGGGTGACCAGACCAAGCAACCCTAAACAAGCGATGAAGATGGCAAGCCCGGTAAAGAGTACAAAGGCCTCACCGAAGCGAGTTTCCGTCTGGTACAATTGGTTGTAGGACTCATCCAGATAACGAAGATCATAGGGTATAGTCGGAAGAACTTCTTGCATCGTCTCTTGCAAATGAGCCAGGGCGGCCTCCTGCTGGTCACCACGAATTTTAACTGAAATCGCACCGTAGCGGGCGGTATATTCATTTCGGATCCGTATGAACATCGGCTCAATAGCGAGATCAAAAGGTTGAAAGTGGAAGTCGCGGACCACACCAATGACATGGCCTTCTTCGAATTGCTTACCGACAGCGTCATCCCCAGCCCATCCGAGGGCCTTCACTGCCGACTCATTTAGCAAGTAGGCGTTTGTCTTATCGGTTGGTTGATCTGGAGAGAAATTACGTCCAGCAACTAGTTCCATTTCGTAAAGATCAAGAAAACTGTAGTCCACCCAATTGCGATAGATAGGTACTTCTCGTTTATCGACATTACCCTCCCAGCTTCGGGCGATACCTTGGTTTTCTGAGTCCAACGGAACTTGGCTGGAAAAGGTCACATTCTCAATCCCTGAGTGCGCAAGCAACTCTGTCCGGAAAGTGCTCCCTTTCTCCAATACATCCTGATCGCGGAAAGGGATAAAGACAATCTGGTCCCGGTTATAGCCCAGATTCTTCTGCTGGATAAATTGCAGTTGCTGATAGATAATAATACTGCCAGAAGCCAACATGATTGCCGCCACAAACTGCCCTACAACCATCGCCTTGCCCAACAATGAACGCTTACCAGCTCCTTGAAAGGCCGTACCACGTATGGCCTGAATGGGTTCAGCGATGGAAGACAATATAGCTGGGTAAAGCCCTGCACCCAGCACTAGCAATGCCAAGAGTCCAATTGCGCCTAATAAGAGTTCGCCACTGCCCAACCACTGCAAGCCGATCTCCACTCCCATAAATTCGTTAAAGCCTGGAAGTAAATAGACACTTAAGCTCAACGCCAGCAATAGACTAGCTCCCACAATAATTAGGGATTCGGTAAAGAACTGTCCAACCAATTGCATGCGGCCGGCACCAAGAGTCTTTCGTACGCCCACTTCACGGAAGCGCTGCGAGGCACGAGCCGTAGTTAAGTTGATATAATTGATCAGCGCCAATAACAGAATGACAATAGCGATAGCACCCGCCAAATACATGTAACTCATGCTACTATTCGAACTGGTTTCCATATTCATGCGCGAACGCAAATGGATATCGGTTATCGGCTGCAGGAAATAGTGAGGAGAGAAAGAGAAATTCTCATAAAACGGCTTAGCAATATCAGACAGATAGTCCAGCTTCTCCGTGAATGCCAGATGATCATAACCTTCCGGCAAGACGATATAAGCCCGATAGTTATTACTGACCCACTTCCAACGCTCAGCATCATCAGGATATGGGCCGTAGTTCTCTAAGGCAGTGACGTAGTCAAAATCAAAGTGCTGATTCTTAGGTGGCGTCGCGATGACGGCCCGGACGGTAGCTAGTTGATCATTATCCATCGCCATCGTCTTTCCCACTGGATCGTCGTCACCAAAGTATTTTTCTGCCATCCGCTGGGTAAGGACAACTTCTTCTGGATCGCGAAGTGCACCTTCGATGCTACCGTAGAGTACCTCGTGGTCAAAAACAGTGAAAAAGGCAGAATCGGCAAAAAGGCCCGTTTCGTACTGTGCCTCCTGTTCATCCAGAAAAAGAATATTGGCAAAAGAAATAGTGGTACCGGTTTCTACCTCCGGGAAATCCTCCAGCAAGGTGGGTACCATAACACAAGGAGACAGGGCAAATTCATCCGTTCCCTGAAACATATTTCCTTCCTGCCGCTGTACCACGCGATAGATACGATCAGACTTTGAGTGCTGTTGATCATAGCTACTCTCGTATTGGATATACATGGTAATAAGCAGGAAACAAGTAAGCCCCACGGTCATTCCCGTAAGGTTAAGGGCAGCATATCGCTTGTTTTTCAACAAGCTACGCCAGGCAATTTTCCAATGGCTGCTAAACATAAAAAATGGATTCAAGTCGGTGATTAAATCAGAGCGGATGGCAAAGGGGCGAAGGTAATTGAGTACCTGACGCCAGTATTGCCAGTTGGCCTGTTGGGCAGTACCTCGCTCTAGGGTGAGTTCGTATTTTTCTTCTAGGTCGCCTATTACTTCCTCGAGTAGCTCCTGCTTGAGGAACCAGTTGAGAAAACGAAAGGCGAGTCGGGGTGGTCTTGGATCGGCGGACATGGTGATCGGGAATTAGATGGACTAGATGATATCAAGTGAGAAGCCAGGAAATTGCTGCCAAAGCGACATCCGTAGATCGCGGGCTTCTCGGAGCACCTGCTCACCGCAGGCCGTGATTTCATAAATGCGCTTGCGGCGCCCCCCCCTACTCGCAGTTGGTTGGCCCATACTGGATGTCAAAAAGCCTTTATCAGACATCCGGCTCAAACTGGAGTGTACCGCTCCAATGGATACTGAGCGGCCAGTCTGTTGTTCGAATTCCTCCGCGATCTTGAACGCGTAGGCTTGATCGCCGAGAATACCTACCAGTAGCAGTACAACTTCTTCAAATTCGCCTAATTTCGTCTCTTTCATTCTTATATCCTTCTAAAATGTAGATCTAATATAGGGGATTTATTCTACATTTTAGAAACTAATCTACAAAATGGGTCTCATGACAGATAAACGTCAATGCAACTTATGGCTATCTACTATCTTTAGTATCTACAAAACCCTCAATATTATGCGCATTATTACTCTCTCTATTCTTGTACTTACCATTAGTTCACAGGTTTTTGCTCAGGACGCTTATCAGCTCTTCCGAGCGGATGTTCAGTATATCTATCGACATCAGTTACCCGCTAATGAGGTTACCTCTCCCCTACTCGGCATCCGGGTGGGTGAGTCACCTTGCCAAACCACCTATGAGTCGGTCCTACCGGATTTTCTAAACGACGCCCTTGACTGTGGCGTTCGAGTTCCCGCTTTTCCCGGTAGCGAAATTTGCCGCGAAGGGGCTATGACCAGACTCAACTTACAGTCAGATGAAGACCCGCTCTGGCTGGAGCTCCAGACCGATGCTCCAGTGGGTACACAGTGGCTCGCTGCCATAACTTCAGACTCTGTATTTGCTCAGGTAACTGCAGTGGAGTCTGCTGAATTCCTGGGATTGACCGACAGTGTAAAAACCATTGAGTTCTACAGTAGGGACGAACAAGGCAATTTGACGCCAATCTATGATTCTGCCCCCCTTCGCATAAGCAAGAATTATGGCCTCATCAAGGGGGTTTTCCTCCATTGGTTAGGTACTGATCTAGGCGGCATTGAACTGGTTGGTATGAGTGAGCCAGAAGTAGGTATTCAAAATCCGGATCGGGCTAGCATCTTTAACCTGAGTGTTGGAGATGAATTTCACTGGTCTACCATCAATACGGAGATATTTCCGGAAGGTGGCTTTGAACACACCTATACTGAAGAACAGGCCATATTAACCGAACAATACTGGACTACTGGCAATGAAGAGCGCATCTACGTTTTCACGAAAGACGTGAAGACCTATTTCGTAGGTCCAGAATCGGCTACTGATACGTTGTACGAGGCAGGTGTACAGGACATTGTCAGAATTAATTGGGATCAGCACGCCTGGCTTGATGCACAGCCCGGCACCTTAATTGACGAAGAAAGTCAGGTAGTGGTACTAAATAACCCCAGCTTGTGTGATTTGCCCGCCAAACAACTTGGCAATGAACTATTCCTATTTGATGAAGAATGTATTGGCCTTGTTATAGACTTGGGCCCCGGAGATTTTTTCTATGAGGGGCTTGCCGGTCCGTTCTTCGCGAATGTCTTCATTCTTGGTTTCCAATACCGGGTTCTAGAATACGCCCGACTACAAAACGGTACGGGCTGCGGAACTCCGTTTGATTTCATCGTAAGCACTGATGACCCGGTCGGTGATATCCCGCTGCAAGCATGGCCTAACCCAGCCAGTGAGGTCTTGAATTTAAGTTGCCCAGCAGAAAGTGGTCTATTTGAGTATCAAATCATGAATGGACATGGTCAGATTCTCCGAGAAACCACGGATATTCAATTCCCTGTATCAATTGATCTGGCAGATCTCCCCGCTGGCGTATATTGGGTGACGATCACGAACTCAGATGGTCAACTCCGTTCTAGAGTTCCGTTCGTCAAACAATAATGGATTCATGAAGAAACTCTTGCTCGGGCTGGTGGCCCTCCTTTTGCTCAGCTATATCGGACTCGCTTATTACTTTTCTAGCTTAGTGATTCATCCCCCTAGACGGGATAATGTCGAAGTTCGGGGCTTAATGCAAACGCGGGCAGGGATTGATATCCATACCTATCGGGATCAGATGCCTAGCGGTGAAGATTTCACTGTATCTACTTCCGATGGTGAAGTTGAGCTGGCTGGCACCTACTTTGGTCAGGATACCAACCGCTGTGCTGTTATCATTGCTCATGGGTACGGTAGTACGCGTATCAGTATGACGAAGTATGCGCCCATCTTCTTCGAATGCGGTTGTGATGTTGTTCTGTATGATCATCGGGGCCATGGTGAAAGCGGTGGAGAACACGGTACGGGCGGTGTGCTGGAAGCCGAAGACTTACATAGTATTACGGAGTGGACCGAAGAAAGGACTCAACTCAGTCGGCAGCAAATCGGTTGGATGGGTGAATCCTGGGGTGGTTCTACCGTACTGCAAGCTGGAGCGACTGGAGATGATGTAGCTTTCATCATCGCAGAATCAAGCTTTCAAGACTGGGAGTCGGCCGTATTTGAAAGAGCCAAACGCCAGTATGGCAACTGGATAGCCTATATGAAGTCCGCAGTCTTCAGCTTAGTGAGTTGGAGAACTGGAATTGATGCTTGGGGATCAAGCCCCCTGTCGAAGGCTCCGGACATCTCCGAGCCAACCCTCATTCTGCACTCCAAATCAGATGCCTTAACGGCTTCAGAACAATCTGTGAATATTGCAGCTGCCCTACCGGCAGCGACGAGTAAATTCCACCACCTTGATTGGGGATCAAGCCATGGCAACAACATCTTTACCAAACCATCGGACTACCGAACGCTACTGCTAGATTTCATCACAGAGTTCGTTCCAACATGGCCTGGCTGCCAGGAAGAAAACGAAGAAGATCCAGAAGTGGTAGAATAAACAGAGCTCCTACTTTCAGCCCAAAACTAAAGAAGCCCTACATCCAATCCTGTAGGGCTTCTTTGTTACTACCAAAACAGTAGTGGAGGTAAGCTTAGTTACAACCTAAATCTTCTTGAGAGATAAGGTCATTGTTCGGAAAGCAATTACCCGATAGAACGCTCTCTGGCACATAGCGATCGAAATTAGGATCGTAAAGGCCGTTAGCGATAAACTCCGTCAAGTCTTCCATTTCTTGATCAGAAAGGTTCAGTGGGTGGAAGAACGGAGAAATGTTGTCAGGATGAACACGTGGGTTTTCAGGAATACCGTCGTTGAAGTACTCAACAACATCACGAAGGCTTTGGCGGCTACTTCCGTGGAAATAGAACCCTGCGTGCTTAAGGTTGTACAGCTGAGGTACTTTGAAGGCAAACATATCTTCAACACGCTGAGTGAATCCTCCACGGCCTAAGTTACGTTCGTCATCCTCACCTGTGGCCAAGCCACCTACATCACACAGGTCGTTTACACCTACAGCGTGGAACGTATTTCCATTAAGTGCTGGACCATTGTGACAGCGGTAACAACCCGCGTCGCTGAAGAATAGTAGTGCACCGCGCTTCATCTGCTCGGTCATCGCCAAATCATCACCACGCAACCACTCCTGATACGGAGCTTCATATGGCATGATCGTACGGATATAGGCAGATAGGGCAAAACTCATGGCCTCACGACCGTAGCGAGCATTCTCTGGCCAATCGTAGAAAGCTGCATCGAATAGCTCACGATAGCCCATATTGTCCAATAGATTCTCATCTACTCGCATGCGGTGGGTCACCGTGCCTTCAATATTTTGTGCTTCCAGACCATCTAGTCCGGTATGATTTACTTCTGTAGCATGGTCAACAACACCCCACAGGTGCTCTGTACCCTCATTGTTGAAACGGGCACCAAAGCGGCCAGCCCACATAGAGTTTTGTACATAAGCAACACCAACCATACTTAATGGGCGGGCGCCCTGGGCGTCAATTTCATCCTCTGTATAATCGTCGCGCATATTGCGGTCCTCACCATTCAACCCGAATCCTTCCGCACCGTCAGCGATCCCCTGGGAATTACCAGGCGTAAAACCGGCTGAAGGAATATGGCAAGTGGCGCAAGAGAAAGTCTGCATGCCAGTCTCGTTCACGGCATCGATACCTAATGCTGTTTCAAAGAACAACATCTTGCCCAGCTCCACCTTCTCAGGCGTCAATGGATTACCAATACCGGCAGGAACATTTGCTAAATCTTGGTGATGTGGGACCTGGTAATAGTCCATAGAACCATCAGGTGCCAAGCGGCGCATGGTTCGGCGCAGGTCGGCGTCGATAGGGTCAGCAGTTTGTTCGCTAGCACAACCAGATGCTAATAAAACTGCGATGGCTAATAAGTGTACTGTTCGTCTCAACATGGGATTCAACATTCTCAATCGCAATATGCCAGAAAACTGGCTTCGTCTATTAATTGCAGGAAAAAGGAAAATATTACCTCTAGGGAGCAATTAAATTGTACAGGGTAGAAGATCAAATGGTGGAGCGCCCTGCTAAGTTTTCTTCTAGCGGACGCTCCATAACCTCTCAAAGCTCAAGTAGGGTTGTTGCTCTTATGAGAGTATACGTCGCACCCTTTTTAGGGTTACGGTCAAAGGTAATTTTTTTTAATACCGACAGAGGTGACTTTCGTCAACGCAAACTGCCTTACCTTTGTTAGTGTAAATACCGCACAATACCCCTTAGTTGGTATTTAGACTACTCTCAGGCCTTAAAGGTACAAATTATCATTGTTTCGAATACATGAAAGCACTCGCAGATTTACTGAAAGAACGCATTTTGGTGCTAGACGGCGCTATGGGCACGATGATCCAACGTCACAAGTTAGACGAGGCCGCATTCCGCGGAGAACGTTTGGCCAATTGGCACCAGGACATGAAAGGCAACAACGATATCCTATGCCTTACGCAGCCGCAAATCATTGAGGACATTCACCGGGAATACCTCGCTGCTGGCGCTGATATTCTGGAGACCAACACCTTCAATTCAACCAGCATTTCTCAGGCCGATTACGGGACCGAGGAATACGTCTACGAGCTGAACAAGGCTGCTGCTGAACTAGCTCGCCGGGCTACCGATGACTACACTCAGCAAGACCCAAGCCGCCCTCGGTTTGTGGCAGGTGCCATTGGCCCTTTGAATAAGACTTTATCGCTTTCTCCAGACGTCAACGACCCGGGTTATCGGGCCGTGACTTTTGACGAAGTTGTGGAGTCCTACAGTGAGCAGATCAATGGTTTGCTGGACGGTGGCGCCCATATCCTGCTGGTGGAAACGATTTTTGATACGCTCAATGCCAAGGCCGCTCTATTTGCCATTGAGACCATTTTTGCCGAACGTGGTCAACGCTGGCCGATCATCATTTCTGGCACCATTACGGATGCCAGTGGTCGAACACTCTCCGGACAAACGGTGGAGTCGTTTTGGATCTCTGTGATGCACGCCCAGCCGCTCTGTATCGGTCTCAACTGTGCACTGGGAGCGGAAGAAATGCGCCCCCACTTGCAGGCACTCTCTAAGGTGGCATCCTGCGCGGTACACGCTTACCCCAATGCGGGTCTACCTAATGAATTCGGAGAATACGACCAGGATCCGGAAATCATGCAGGACTATATTCGGGACTTTGCTTCCAGTGGCTTCGTAAACCTTATCGGAGGGTGCTGTGGTACTACACCTGAGCATATCGCTGCCATGGCCAAAGCGGTAGAAGATCTACCCATCCGCCAACCGGCACCTAAGTCGGAATATACGATGCTGAGTGGCTTGGAGCCATTGATCATCCGTCCAGAAACCAACTTTGTCAATGTGGGGGAAAGAACCAATGTGACTGGTTCCCGCAAATTTGCTCGCCTGATCAAAAATGGCGACCTATCCGAAGCACTAGATGTAGCTCGCCATCAGGTAGAAGGAGGTGCTCAGATCATTGACGTAAACATGGACGAGGGCCTACTTGATAGTAAAGCAGCCATGATCAACTTCCTAAATCTGGTAATGGCCGAACCGGATATCGCCAAGTTGCCAATCATGATCGACTCCTCTAAGTGGGAAGTGATCGAAGCCGGCTTAAAAACGGTACAGGGCAAGTGTGTGGTTAACTCCATTAGCCTAAAGGAAGGTGAAGAAGAGTTTATCCGCCAAGCCAGCCTCGTGCGCCGTTACGGAGCAGCAGCGGTTGTCATGGCCTTTGATGAGGATGGCCAAGCTGATACTATCGAGCGCAAAGTAGAAATCTGTGAACGCGCCTACCGTATTCTGGTAGACGTCGTTGGTTTACCTGCTCAAGACATCATATTTGACCCTAACATTTTTGCGGTAGCTACTGGCATCGAAGAGCACAACGAGTATGCAATCAACTTCATTGAAGCTACCCGCCAGATCAAAGAACGCTGTCCTGGCGCTAAGATCAGTGGAGGTGTTAGTAATGTCTCTTTTTCCTACCGCGGAAATAATGTAGTACGCGAGGCGATGCACGCTGCCTTTTTATACCACGCCATCAAAGCTGGTATGGATATGGGTATCGTAAATGCCGGGATGATTGAGGTGTATGAGGATATTCCAGAAGAATTACTAACCCGTGTTGAAGATGTACTCTTCAATCGTCGGGATGATGCTACGGAGCGCCTCACCGAATTTGCTGAGCAAGTAAAAGGCGATGGCGGACGCCAGATCAAACGCGACCTCAGCTGGCGCGAAGGCACGGTGCAGGAGCGATTGACACACTCGCTCGTTAAGGGAATCACCGAATACATCGAAGAGGATACTGAGGAAGCTCGTCAGAATTACGATCGCCCATTACAGGTGATTGAAGGACCACTCATGGACGGTATGAACGTTGTGGGTGACCTCTTTGGCTCCGGTAAGATGTTCCTACCACAGGTGGTGAAGAGTGCTCGGGTAATGAAGAAGTCTGTAGCCTACTTAACGCCTTACATCGAAGAAGAAAAGGCAGCCGGCAGCGGAAGCTCAAAGGGAAAGATTCTTTTAGCTACCGTAAAAGGCGACGTACACGATATTGGTAAGAACATTGTTGGCGTGGTACTCGCTTGTAACAATTATGAGATCGTTGACCTTGGCGTGATGGTTCCTGCCGATAAGATTCTAAAGGCTGCCCGCGAACATCAAGTAGATCTGATTGGCCTCAGTGGCCTGATCACGCCAAGCTTGGACGAGATGGTATTCCTCGCCCAAGAGATGCAACGCCAGGAATTCAAGCTACCGCTGCTAATCGGCGGGGCAACCACATCGAAAACGCATACTGCTGTAAAAATCGAGCCCGAATACAAAGGGCCTGTAGTGCATGTATTGGATGCCTCACGTGCAGTGGCTGTTGCCAGTTCTCTACTAGGTGAAGATGAGGACCAACGCAGCAACTTTGTCTTGGACACACAGGCGGATTACCAACGTATTCGTGATCACCGTGCTGGCCGGACCAGCCATAAGAAATACCATAGCATTGAGGCGGCCCGTGCCAACAAATTACAGTTGGATTGGGAGGACTATACACCACCCGTTCCGCAAGCACTGGGCGTACAAGTTTTCGATCAAGTCGATTTGGAACCATTGACGGAATACATCGATTGGACACCATTCTTTAGCTCCTGGCAACTTGCCGGTAAATTTCCGGCTATTCTGGAAGATGAGATCGTAGGTGAGGAAGCGAAGAAGCTGTACAATGATGCCCGCTCCATGCTCCGCCAAATCATCGATGAGAAATGGCTAACTGCAAAAGCAGTGATCGGTCTTTTCCCGGCCAACACGGTTGCGGATGATGACATCGCCATTTACAGCGACGATTCAAGGAGCGAGACCAGCCTCACCCTACATCACCTACGACAACAAGCGCAGAAAGCTGTAGGACGTCCTAATCTATGCCTGACCGACTATCTAGCTCCAGCTGATAGTGGCAAAGGAGACTACCTCGGTGCTTTCGCCGTAACGGCAGGCATTGGGATAGAAGAGCATATTGCCCGTTTCGAAGCGCAGCAGGATGACTACAATGCTATTTTGCTCAAAGCTTTAGCTGATCGCCTGGCAGAAGCCATGGCTGAATACATGCACGCTCAGGTGCGTACGAAGCACTGGGGGTACGCTCAAGACGAAGCGCTGGACAATAACGCCTTGATCGCAGAGAAGTATCGGGGCATACGCCCTGCTCCTGGCTACCCTGCCTGCCCAGAACACACCGAGAAAGGCTTGCTTTGGGAATTACTTTCCGCGGAAGAACACATTGGCATTCGCCTAACAGAAAGTTATGCGATGTATCCGGCTGCTAGTGTGAGTGGTTGGTACTTTGCTCATCCGGAAGCCCGATACTTTGCTGTACGTGGCGTACAAGATGACCAGGTAGCGGATTATGCGCAACGCAAAGGCATGAGCCTAGAGGAGGCCGAGCGGTGGTTAGCTCCTATTCGGGAATGAGGATTGGTTAGAAGGTTTGATGGTTGGTAGGTTTGATGGTTAGAAGGTTGGATAGTTAGAGGATTTGATGGTTTATTGGGGTGGCAAAGATCACCGGATGTTGTGCATAATAATCCGATCTTGCGGCCGCAAAAAACAGAATAACCTGACCATGAACACCACCACAAAAGTAACGCTGACACTCCTGCTAGTTTTCGTACTCGGCATTGCGTGTAGCGAAGAGCAAACAGAAAGCCCACAAGTAGAACAAGGCATTCAACAACCCATTAATCCTAATGGTGATAGTGAATTGGCCCTCTTAATGCGGGCGATGTACGACGAGGCGCGGCGCATTAAACAGCAGGTGGCTAACGGTGAGCCCGTTACCATCACTCTTGATCATGAGGCGATCCTCACTGCCCACGCCACAGAGCCGGATAAAGCTGCTTCGGAAACATTTAAATCCTTTGCGGCTTCTTACCTACAGACCATTGAAGAGCTTAAGGTTGCTCCGCCAGAGCGGCGCGTTAACATCTATGATCAAATGGTCAGCACCTGCATGGGGTGCCATCAGATGTTATGCCCAGGGCCAATGGCAAGGATTCGACATCTTCAGTAAAGCAGGAAATAGGGCGGAATCAATAAAGCCTGAAAATGACTAATGCTCATTCATCGCATTGGTGATTTTCAGGCTTGTAAGATTATACCTCTATTTAGGTGGTCACTATAGTTCTATCAATAGATCAAAGTACTGTTTGGCGGTGAGGCCACATTCATCTACTTCGAGCAAACCACTCACTTTGAGTTGGTCTCCAGGTAGCATTGTCACATCTTTTGAGTAGGCTAATGTCACCACACCGTAGCCACAATCATTACACTCATAGGAATTCGTGATTTCACCGTTGGGATGGGTGTCATAGGCATTGGGTTCTGATACCGTCAACGGAACATCACAAAGGATATGAATATTGCCATTCACCTCCATTTCTAGATCGGCAAAATCAACAAGATCCGCAACGGGATCGCCACCCGCCTTATAGCATCGAAGGACAGACTGCACATAATGAAATTGCTGGTGGTTAAACATATTCAGGTACACATGGAGGGTATACTCCGTGCCGCAAACATCAAAATGGTAAAAACGATCAAGGTAGGCGTCATCTAGGCAGGCATTGTCATTTTTTTCGAGTGTGGGTTCAGATGCGGTGTCCAGAAGAATGGGTTCTTTTTCGCAACTCAATAAGGTAAGTGTCAATAGGGATGTAATGAAAATCAGATGTTTCATAAGAAATTAGGTTACTAAGATAATTTAAATGCTTACTGAAATGAGGTCTGAAAAGCAGTACTACTAATCAGCCTGTAAGGTTCGACAGCAAGTTTACGGCAAGACAAAACAGAGGGTAAAAAAAGCAGGTTGTCATAAGGTAAGCAACCGATAAAACGGAGGTATACAAAAGGTAAGCGAAGCTACACCAACGCAGCATAAACAATTGAAAACAAACACATTAAACCTCAACCTCAAAAGAACATCAATTCTCAACACGAATCGACAAAGGTGAGCACACGGGCTGTATCCTTCCAAAGAAAGGAGGAAGCTAGAAAGGCAAAAGCAGACAAAATCCACTTGAGCAATTGACCTTGAATCAAGAAATCAGCGCACCCTGAATCATGCTGCGGGATCGCTACTTCTCACTCACAAAGTGGAACTGGATTTCAGGGTGGTTATCCTGGGCCATCTTGAGGCTCCAAGAACTTTCTGCCAGATAGACCACTTCGCCTGTCTTATCGCGACCTAGATCGCGCTTACGGCGTTGGAGGAATTCCTTCATGGCAGCCTCATCATCCGAAGTAATCCAGCAGGCTTTGTAGAGGTTGAGTGGCTCGTAACGGCACTTGGCGCCGTATTCATTCTCCAGACGATACTGGATCACATCAAACTGGAGTGCACCTACAGTACCGATGATCTTGGCTTGATCAAAGTCGCGAATAAAGAGCTGGGCAACCCCCTCATCCATCAATTGATCAAGGCCTTTATTGAGTTGCTTGGTCTTCATCGGATCGGCATTGACAACCACGCGAAACTGCTCAGGACTAAAGCGAGGGATACCTTTAAAGTGGAGCTCCTCCCCTTCCGTCAATGAATCACCGATCTTGAAGTTGCCGGAATCATATAGACCTACCACATCACCAGGATATGCTTCTTCTACAACGGTCTTCTTCGAAGCCATGAAGCTCGTAGGGTTGCTAAACTTGATCTTCTTCCCTTGGCGAACGTGCAGGTAATTGGTATTGCGCTCAAAAGTACCAGAACAGATACGTAAGAATGCAATCCGGTCGCGGTGACGCGGATCCATATTAGCGTGGATCTTGAAGACAAAGCCCGAGAATTTCTCTTCCTCTGGGCGCACCAGGCGCTCTTCTGTTGGGCGTGGTAGTGGCGTTGGAGCGATATCTACGAAGCAATCCAAGAGCTCCTTCACACCGAAGTTATTTACCGCCGAGCCAAAGAAAACCGGGCTCAGATCTCCATCTAAATATTCCTGCTTCTCAAAGGGTGGATATACCTCATTGATCATGGTCACCTCTTCACGAAGCTCCTCGGCTGCGTCTTCTCCTACCAGTTTATCCAATTCAGGATCATCCAGGTTGTCAAATTCAATCACCTCTTCTGGGCGGCCTTGCTTATTATCCGGACGGAAGATGACCAGGCGTTGCTCGAATAGATTGTATACACCCTGGAAGCGGTCGCCCATTCCGATAGGCCAGCTTAACGGACGCGCATTGAGGTGAAGCTTCTGCTCGATTTCATCAATCAAATCAAAGGCTTCTTTACCTGGGCGGTCCATCTTATTCACAAAAACAATGACCGGTGTTTTGCGCATACGGCACACCTCTACCAGTTTCTCGGTCTGTTCCTCCACCCCCTTGGCAACGTCGATTACCACAATCACAGAATCCACGGCAGTGAGGGTACGGTAGGTATCTTCCGCAAAGTCTTTGTGACCAGGTGTATCCAGAATATTGATCTGGAGATCACGGTACTCAAAGGCCATAACCGAGGTGGCAACCGAAATACCGCGTTGGCGTTCGATCTCCATAAAGTCGGAGGTGGTACTCTTCTTGATCTTGTTGCTTTTTACCGCCCCCGCAGTTTGAATGGCGCCCCCGAAAAGGAGCAGCTTTTCCGTAAGGGTGGTCTTACCTGCATCCGGGTGGGCAACAATACCGAAAGTACGACGCTTGCTTAGTTCTTTGAGGAAGTTACTCATGAAGTCGAAAGTCCTTGTTTTTGCGGCCGCAAAGATACGGCTTTGCCGGGAGACTATTGATAAACCGTCAATTAGCTTTACGGAAAAGACAATCTTCAATACACGAAAGGAAGTTCTAATTACTACATTAGTAGATCACTTGATTTACACACGTAGTCCAGGCATCCGGGTTATGAAGCACACTGTATCCTATCAGTCCCATCAAATTGCGGCCTATTCTGAAGGTGAAGGCGATGTTCTCCTATTACTTCATGGCTGGCCCACCAATGCTCAATTGTGGGAAGCGCAGGTCGATACCCTCAAACAAACGCATCGAGTCATTACGCTTGATTGGTTAGGGTTTGGCGCCTCTGACAAACCTGCTAGTCATCACTACACCTTTACGGATCAAAAGGAGCAGCTCAATACCGTTATTTCAGCGCTTGTGCCACCTGATCAAAAGGTCACTTTAGTAGGGCACGATATTGGCGGACCTCCAACGATCCTCTGGGCAAGTGAAAACCCCAATCGGGTGGCGCGACTGATTCTGTTGAACACCATCCTATATCCCTTCAAGACACCGCTCGATGCTTTTAGTGAGGTGATTCTGAGCACACCCATTCTTCGGGATATTTTCGTCAGCCCATTGGGGCTTCGTTTGGTGATGCAAACCAACACCCGACAAAGTGGCAAGGAACTGCAGCAAAAGATTCGAGCGATTCTAAGGCCTTACACTCAGGCTCCCGCCCGCCACAAAAGGCAAACCCTGGTAAGCCCTATGCACCACGGCCGGAAAGATGAAATTCTAACGATTAATCAGAAATTTCGGGAGCTGAAAGCAGAGAAGCATCTGATCATCGCTAAGAAGGACCCATTGTGCTACGCCCATATCAAACGCCTTAGTGAAGAGAATCCGGATGTGCCAACACATTACTTAGATAACTGTGGGCACTTTATGCCGATTGATCGTCCGGAGGCTTTGACACGAGCACTGAAATCCATTTTAAGCGCTGACTAAGGGTTATCCAAACCTTTTCCCGGTTTATCGGTTTCTAGAATAAATGTAACTACATACATTATGGCCACTTCTCCTGTTCTACGAATCCAACCATTGGGCTTTCCCTGGAAAACGCAAGATCCTTTCCTCTTCTGTGTCTATCATGCAGATGACTATCCGGAGGGCAATGCCGATATGGGACCTAATGCTTCTTTGGCAGGAAGAAACCTAGGACTGGACTTCACCATCAAAGATGGTTGGCGCATGTACCACGGGCAAACTGTTCCAGGATTCCCAGCACACCCGCACTGCGGCTTTGAAACAGTGACAATTGTGCAGAAAGGATTAGTGGATCATTCCGACTCTCTTGGCGCCACCGCCCGTTTTGGACATGGTGATGTACAGTGGATCACAACTGGTAAGGGCTTACAGCACTCAGAGATGTTTCCCCTGGTAAAACAGGACGAACCTAATCCACTTGTCTTGTTCCAAATCTGGTTAAACCTACCACGCGTAGCCAAATCCGCTACCCCTTACTTTAAGATGTTGTGGGCAGATAGTATTCCAACGGTAGACATGACCGATGCTAATGGAAAGAAGATTAGTGTGGACCTCATCGCTGGCCAATTGGGAGAACATACAGCCCCCACTCCAACTCCTGACTCTTGGGCAGCTAACCCCGCCAACGAACTCGCCATGTTTGCTATCCGTTTGGAAGCAGGTGCAGAATGGACACTGCCGCTAGCTAGCGCAGCGGCCAATCGTTCCTTGTACCTGTATGAAGGCAGCAACGTTCAGATAGCCGATCATAACCTGCAAGTAGAACAAGGCGCTGAGCTGGACGCTAGCCGAGAAACCACCATCATCAATGGTGATACGGATGCCAAGCTCCTGCTCCTACAAGGACGCCCCATTGGCGAGCCGGTAGTTCAACACGGCCCCTTTGTGATGAACACCCAAGCTGAAATCTATGAAGCCTTCCAGGAGTTCCAGCGTACGCAGTTTGGTGGTTGGCCCTATGATAGTTCAGCACCCGTACACAGCCGTAAACTAGGGCGCTATGCCAAATTCCCTGATGGAAGTGTAGAGGAGCCAGCGTAATCGCGAGACCAATGATTTCCTGACGCTTAAGAGCCACCATAAAGGGCTTTTACAATAAAAGAACCCTTCTCAACCGGATCGGTGGGAAGGGCCCAAACGTTACTGAATTACTACACCTTTTTAATATCACTTGAAAAGTAATCATCGATTTTCTAGTGCCTTTCAAAAAGCGAAATCACTTAAAATGAATCGCTCTTTTCACTTTTAGAAAGCCAAAATCGATTAATTAATTTTTCGGCGATAGTTACTCTCATTTGGTCAAGTAGTTCATTGTGTTGGAACTACTTATTTTCTATTTAGGGTTATTAATTGGCGTCGATGACTTCGCCGCTACCAGTGATAGATACATCAAGGGTTGGTTGGCCTTTGTAGAAGACATCACCGCTACCGGTAATGCGTACATCGAGGCGATCAGATGCACGAACCTCAGCATCTCCACTGCCAGAGATATTGATATCTGCTTCACGGACGGCCAGGTCAAAGCCACGGAGATCACCGCTACCGGTAATATTCAAATCCAATTCGTCTGCTTCTCCTTCCAGAATCACTTTACCAGAACCTGAGATATCTACTTCTACATCATCAGAAAGAAGGCCAAGGTCCATTTCACCAGAACCACTAATGCGGAGTTCAATATCGCCACCGCCATCAAAAACATTGGTGCTTAAAACTTCTCCAGAACCGCTAATCTTAACCATGCGCAGGTTTGGAACAGTAATAAAGAAGGTGAGATCATCTACGTCACGTACACAGTCTACAGTGCGGATGGTCCAAATGCCATCGCGTACATCAAGGTCGAGTTCATCGAAAATGTCTGACTTACCTTCTACGGTAATCAGCTGCTCAGGTCCTTGGGTAAGCTCAACGCGAGCGTCCATGGCCAACTCAATGCCATCTATGTCTTCCAATTCTAGATCTATAGTAGTGACAGGACCATCGGCATCGATACAACCGAATAAGCCATCGTCATCGTTGATATCTACAAAACAGCCAGTAAGCAGTAATGATCCGCCCATCATTAGGGCAAAAAGGAATTTCATCTTTTTCATAGGTTTAAAATTTTTCAGCAGCGTCGCATATTGCAGAAAATTTTCTGCACCTATGTAAACGCTACGCTCTCACATGATTTTCTTTAATCGTCCCCTTACGCGGACTTGCGATTAAACAATATCATGCTCGTTTCATTTATCAAGTTTTTTTGAGGGTTGGCGAAATGAATGAGTGTTTGTTCAATTTTCATCTGTTTGAAAATTATCCGCAGTAAAACATGCAGATAATTATCCGCACACCTGTAAACACTGCGTTCTCACATGATTTTTTTAATCATCCCCAAGTGGGATACTTTGATTAAATAAATTCATGTTCGTTTCATTTGGTTACTTGGCCGAGCCCTTTGGCCTGGCGCAATATCATGCAGTTCTGTCTTGGATGATTTTTACGTACAAGTAGTTGACTACCAGTTTCCGCTACGGCGGCGGCCGAACCAGCCAAAGCGTAGTGTTACACCAGCAATAGTACCGGAGAAATCTTCATCCTTTAGACCACGGTCTTCATTGACACCTGTCACGTAGCGATAGCCTACCGTGCCAGCCAGGCGGAACCAGCGAGTGATATTCAATTCTACCCCCAGCTCCGGAGTCATAACCATGATCTTATCCAAGTCGCGATATGGCGTGTTGTCGTTTAAGTCAATATTGATAGCCCCCCAACCAATACGGCCACTACCATACAAGTGGATCAGGCGATGTGGCTGGTAAGTTCCACCCAACCAGATACCACCATGGCCAATATCTAGTACTTCCAGGTCGCCATCTTCGTATAGCTTATTGAAATCAGCAGCAGCAAGACCATAGCCTCCGATAAAGAAGCTGTTGATCACTAATGCGCCACCACCACCAACGGAAGTGTTGAGATCGTTGCTTAGACCATATTCTGTAATTGGGCCACCGAAGGCACCAATTACGCGTGCTTTGTTGAATAATGTCTCATGCTGGGCTTGCAAACTGCTTAGCATGAATAGGAAAGCTGCGCCCAACAGGAAAGAAAGTTTTTGCATTTGCTTATTCATCTTTTGATCGATTTTGCGCAACGCTCCAGCGTCGCGGATTTTGCTGAATTTGTTTTCAAACGTTTCAATCGGCTGGTTGCTGGATGCTCTGAGAGCTTCCAGTCCCAGCCTAAAAAATAGTGTATGAATGATCGGCGCTGATGCCGAAATTTATGGTCAAGTCAGACATAAGTTTCCCAGGCCGAGGCTTATCACCATCAGCACCAGAAACACTATCAGTCGTCGTATACTAGCTTACATTCGCAGGCCGGCAGTAAAGCCTATCCAACCCTGAATATTGGTCTGCCCATCCTGTGTATTGAACAGGGGGTCGAGCGGTAGAACGCGGGAACCATACGTATCGGTTGCAGCGTCGTATAAATCGGAGAACATCACGTTAAACGTGGGTCCTGCATAGAAACTTAAGCGGTCGCCTACCTTGTAATCGAAGGTGGTACGGAATTGAGTCAGCAGATTCAGTTTATCTGTCCAACTCTGCATTTCATTTACGTGCATCGCTACCAATTCAAGATTAAGTAGCGTCTTCTTGCCAAGTCGTGGTGCGGCACCCAAACCGTAGCCTAACGCCCAACTGGTATATGCTGCACTGGCCGTTTGGCCATCCACTTCTCTCTCAAATATATCCCAGCGCATTCCCAGGTGGAAGATGTTGTAGAGCTTGCGGGTACCTAGCTTCGCGCCTAGGTTTACAAACATTCCCTCGGTAGCACCTACTTCCACTCGGTTATAACCGTACCTGACAATATTGATTAAACCATAAGGCGCCTTTGCGGTAGAATCGCAAACATTTATCAATCCCACTTGGCGGCGACTCACAAAACGAGCACGATTATAAATGCCACTGACTTGGTGTCTTACATCTCCGTCCGCCCAATTGAATATGCCACTCGTTTGTGATCCATCGAGGTTATAACCTGCCACATTAAACAGGCCACCTACCTGAGCGCCGATCATGCTGTCGCGAACGACATTGAACAAGCCTGCTACCTGAGCACCATCCGCGCGGCCTCCGGCGTAATTAGCTAAGCCAGCAATCTGAGTACCAATGACCGTTCCTTTTACGTGGTTAACGGCACCGGCCATTTGCAAACCACGCATATCTTCAATTACCGTATTGCCAACTCCTCCAATTTCAAATCCATCAATCGCACGGCTCGTGCCCCAGAAAACATTTACGGAGACATTATTCGTCACCTCGTGGCTGCGGTGGGTATTTGTTCCTAAGTAGGGTAATAGTGAGATCTGGGCTAGTCGGTGAGTGGCTTTGTATTCCTCTCGAGCTAGCGCGCGTTCGTGACGCTCCATACTACGTGCCAGATTCTCCAGGTCTTCTTCTTCCAGCTGATCACTTTGCCACTGATCTCCGCCAGAGATTTGGCCTGGCTGCATGACATCGATACGAGGTGATGCAGGCATGGTAGGTCGAGGCTCGCGCTCCTGGTAAAGAGGAGTTTCCTGTCGTGGAGCAGCAGGACGCTTCTCAATCTGCGTAAGACGACCGGGATCAGAACGGAGTACGATCTGGTCACCAATAAAGGCATACTTGACCGGACAGCTAGCAAACAGCTGGTCTATCGCCTCCTCTACCTCCATATCCTGAGCCGATGCGTTCACCGGATAATCCATGGGCAAACGACTAGGACTGTAGGTAAAGCGTAGGTCAAAACGCTCTTCTAGATCGGATAGGGCCAAGTGCAAGTCTGTCGACTCATAGTCGAAGCTCACTAACTGATCCGATTGCTGTGCAACCAGTGTCAGCGGCACCGCGGCTAAGCATCCAATTGTCAGTAGGTGTTTCAGCAACATGGGGTGATTTCATTTTAGTCACAGCCTTCTCCCGATAAATGGTAGATGCCGTCTTTTTGCTCTATGTCTAGCTCCAGCGAGAATTGTATCGCTGAAAGTAGATCTTCAAGTGTCGGGTTATCAAACTTTCCAATCAGTGGGCATCTTCCCAAAACAGGATTGGCTAACTCAATTTTCACTTCGTAATACCGCTCAATGGTCTGGATCACTTCCGTCAGCTGAACTTGGTTAAAGTCCATCTTTCGGTCTCGCCAGGCGGTACTGTTCTTACCTCGCTTCTCCTTCGCCTCAATCTTGGCTGAGGTTTTTTCAAATACGCCTTGCTCTCCTTGCGTCAGTACCACCTGCTCCTCTTCCGGTGCAGCTGCTACTTCTTCTTCCTGCCGCTTCTCCAGACGTACTCGACCTTCCTTCACGCTCACTTCCACCTGCTCTTCCTCTGGGTATGCACGGATATTGAAAGCAGTACCCAAAACGGTGGTCACCGCATCTCCGGCATAAATCTTAAAAGGTTGCAAGCTATCAGTTGCCACATCAAAGAAGGCTTCTCCTTCTAAGCGCAGGCGACGCTCTCCATCTACTTCCTCATAAGTGAGGTAAGTATTTTCGTTGAGCCACACCTGAGTTCCATCAGGAAGTACCATTTCCTTGCGCTCCTCATCCAGCGTACTGGCAATCACTGAGGCTGGTGCATCTGGTGCTTGTAGCATCCACCAGGCAGCAACACCAAGCAATGCAATTGCTGCAGCTGCGGCCCATCGGCGAATTTGGAAGCGAACCACTTTTGCTCCGCCACCACTTCCAGACTGGCTCTGCTCGTCCAAACGGCCTGCCACTTTATCCCATGCCTGTGTCTTGTTGGCTGAGAAATCGGGGTAAGCCATTTCTTCCGTAACACTCCATAGCGTAACCGCTTTGTCAAAGAACGATTGACCCTGGGACGATTCCGACACCCAACCCATCAACTCCTCCTTCTCAGCAGACGTAATGTTGCCACTGAGATAAGCTGCCATCAACTCCTCGGCGCGGATATTTTTCATGTTTATTTTCCCTTTGTCGCTAATAGGATGTGTGCCCTAGGGCTCCCCCCCTATTGCAAGGTGATTTTTTTTGAAAAAAGTTTTCTCCACAAATTTACTGAAATAATCATCGGCCAAATACACCTGTTCGTGTTACAGAAATTAAGGCGCAGGGCTTTTACTGTTAAATTCGTTTTAAAGGCTATAAATAGATCTGGATTTCTTCCTAATTGCCTAGTATATTGGTGTCCATATCAAGAGATGACGATCACTAAAACCTAAACTATTTGCTTTGAGCTCTACTCCATTTCAGTGCCAGTACACTCCCTCTTTCGCCGCCTTACTCCAGCAACTCAACACCAGTATTGCCCTCAGCACCTACCAAGCGGGGAAAGTGGTACTTATCAGTCCTAAAGACAATCAACGCATCATACAGTTGCCGCGCTCCTTTCGCAAAGCGATGGGCATGGCACTCCATCAAGATCGAATGGCGATTGCCACGCTGGATGAGGTGATCGTTTTGCGAAACTCCAAAGAACTAGCTACCCATTATCCGGATAAGCCAAAAGTCTACGATAACCTATACATGCCTCGTGCCACCTTTTTTACGGGTGCGCTTGATATCCATGATTTGGAATGGGGCAAGGATGGGCTATATGCGGTCAATACCATCTTTAGTTGCATCTGCCGCATCGACGCCAACTATAACTTTACCCCAGTCTGGAATCCACCCTTCATTAGTCATCTGGCAGCAGAAGATCGCTGCCACCTCAATGGCATGGCCATGAGAAATGGGCAACCAGCTTACGCTACGGCCTTCAATCAAGGAGACACTCCAAAAAGTTGGCGCCCAGATATCCTGAAGACTGGGGTCATAATGGAGGTACCAAGTGGCAACATTATCGCTGATGGCTTAGCCATGCCGCATTCGCCACGTCTCTATCAGGATGGGCTCTACGTATTACAATCCGGCAAAGGTAAAATTACACGCATAGACCCCACTACCGGCACCCAAACAACCGTTTTTGAATATCCTGGCTTCTTGAGGGGTATGGATCGTATCGGAGATATCCTCTTTGTAGGTATTAGTCAGATAAGAGCCTCTTCGAAAACGTTTGAAAAAATTGATGATCGACTAAAGCAGGCCTCCGCCGGAATTATTGCCGTACATATACCTACTGGCAAATTGCTGGGTCAATTGGCCTACCAGACCTCAGTTGAAGAAATCTATGATGTAAAGATTCTTCCAGGTATGCTCCGGCCTAATATACTCAGTCCACTACAGGAAGATCATAAGCGTGGCCTTACTACTCCTTTTGCTACCTACTGGGGCCAACAAGCAGAGTAAATCGACTGTTTACGCACAAACACCAACTACTAATATTCCTCAAAACACTAATATATGTATCAAAACAACAACCTAAGAAATCGTTATCAACAACAGTGGGCGTTCCTCTCTCGCCGACTGCAAAGATGGGTAGCCGATGGCTCCTTCGCGCAGTTTAGCCGAAAGAAGCAAACCCATCTGCTTCAACGGCTGCGTCGACTCTTTCGGCAAATGCTTCGTTATCAAACAGCGAGTCGTTTGCGTAAAGCCTTAGGTGCCGCCGCAATGCTCCTAGGGCTGGGGGCAATGCCAACAGCACAAGCACAAGTAGACTTTGCAGCACCGCAAGTCAACACCTTTAATCTGGTTGGCACGGACGAAATTCGTTTCGAAACCCTTGCTGACCTCGATGGTGATGGTGATCTGGATATCTTCAGCATCAAATATCAAGATGAAGGTGACGTTGGTGAATCGCAAGTCATGGAGTTTCGCGAAAACATCGGCGATGCAACAACAGCGGACTACGCAGCTCCAACTCAAATGGGCCTGCCAGTTACGCTCGCCCCGCTAGCGTCTGGCAGCTATGTTAATCCAGAGTTTGCCGACATGGATGGTGATGGAGATTTGGATCTTCTCCTGGGCCGTTATGACTATAGCGAGTACGGCGGTGGTGGCGTCGTTTACTACGAAAACCTGGGCGACGAACTAAATCCCGCATTTGGCGAGCCACAGTTCGACCCATTTGGGCTAAACTTTGATGGCTCTAACGCAGTGACGCCCATAGCAGTGGATATAGATGACGATGGCGACATGGACATCATTAGTCTCAGTTATCAATATGATGAAATGACTGGTGAGGACACCTTTGGCATTCTCTTCGTAGAGAATACGGGTACGGAAACGGAACCCGCATTTGGCCCTGCCCAACAAGGTGTTTTTGGCCTACCAGCTGAAACAGCACAGTTGTTGTTCATGGATATTGGAGATATCGATAAGGACGGGGATTTTGATATCCTTGCTGGTTCGACCTACCAGGATGAGTACAACTATGAGATCCCGTATATCTTCTTCGAAAACACTGGTGATGCAGAAAACCCCAGCTTCGCAGCGGCCGTAGAAAATCCATTCAACCTGGTCTCTACCGAGTCCCTATTCCTTTGGCCAATGCTTGGTGATCTTGATAACGATGGTGATCTAGACGTACTCCACGGGCAAGGGTATGACGACAAATCCTACGAATCTGTTTGGGTATATCAGGAAAACCTCCTCCTTACTGTCGACGTGGATGATCTGACTTTTGTAAATGACGGTCTACACGTATTCCCAACTGTGAGCAGTGGACAATTCCAGTATCAACTGACACAGCCTAATTTGGGAGCCGTAACCTTACGCGTATACAATTCCGCCGGCCAGGTACTGCAACACGAACAGCAAACTGGCGAATACCTGAGAAATGGTACACTTGATCTGACGAACCTACCTAATGGCCTTTACCAATTGGAAGTGATACAGGGCGAACAACGCTGGATACGCTCCATCGTGAAACAGTAAGTATAAAACCTACATGAGTCGCCCCGAATCTTGGTAGAGTAAAGCACCAAGACAACAACGGATTGGCGGTTCTGAATCGGTAAATCGGTATCGAAGCATTTCGGTACCGATTTTCTGTTCTATAGCAGTAGTTTCCTAAGAAGCCTGCGATTCATGATCTCCACTCTCGGATAATTTGGAACAGGAAATCTTAGACTAGGGCCACGATTGTTAGAACCTTAAGTCGATTTTCCCACCACCATAACCTGGGAGATTGAATGGTCAGTCCAGATTTACCGACTCTAAAGCCTTGCTCTACTTCCCAGTTGTGCCTTCCCTCCTTCTCTACTTAAGCACTCAGAGTAAAGGTCAAAGTTGCCGTTCAACCAAAAGCCAGAAAAAAGCACCTCAGGACCTTGAAACTGAGGTATGATTGCATCCTTTGTAAAACTACACAAGAGACTAAATCAAAATTTCTGAAAAAAAATCAATCCTGACCCACGATACCTTCCTCAGCATCCGTACTAATAGCAAACACACTGAGATAACTACACTGAGTTAAAGACACCGATCAGTTATTCTCAACCCAAAAATTCAAAACTTCATCTTTACACATTATGAATTACTTAGCACCGTTTCTAAAGATTATTGTTTGTAGCCTTTTCTTTTTGTTCAGCACTACTAATATTCAGGCTCAAGGCAGAAACCAGCAGCCTACCTGGGATGCCCGCGCTGGAGTTGGGTTACTCCCGACCTTCTTGAAAGATTTCACCAGTAATGAAGTACTACCGGTATCCTTCGAGCTCAGGTACCGACCAACACAGAAATTCAGCGTTGGCTTTTTAGCCGGCATGTCAATCAGCGAAGCACATCAAGTTCATCATACGGGAGCGAAAAGGGTTGTTCGCAACAGCTTCCAGATGTACGCCATACGTACCGCTATCCATTCCGCTCCCTTCGACAAATGGGAGATCTACGGTGGTTCCACCTTTGGCTACACGAATAGTCAAGTGACTTATACAGAATCTGCATCGTCAATAGAACGCAGACAAGATGAGCCGAGCTTCTTTCCGGAAGCCCCTGAGCGAGGCGGTTTTCTCTTTTCAGCCTTTATCGGTACCCAGTATCAGCTACATGAAAGAATCAGCCTTTTCGGCGAACTGGGCTTCGGTCTATCGATCGCAACGACCGGAGTATCCGTGCGACTCTAAAATGATCCCATCTACACAGTACCTCCTACCAGAGGACAGGTAGAATCACTAGAATGTTATCGTGCCTTTTTTTGTGGAAAACCCAGCGAGCGGTTTACCTAATGGCAGCCCTATGCTAGGATGATATCAATGCCTATCAGGAACAAGCCAATAATTTGATTACAAAACTAAATAGTATTCCAAAACGATGTATTCAAAACTCAATTTCCTACTCATCGCATGTATGACCTTACTTGGTCTATCCTGTGATCCCTGCCAAAACACCACCTGCCAAAATGATGGAACGTGTATTGATGGCGACTGTGAATGCCTTCCTGGATTTGAAGGGTCTCAATGCGAGATCTGGACTTCAAGTAAAATCAGCGGCAATTTGGTCATCACCTCTGATTGTAACGGAGGTACTGCCGAAAGCAATGAATGGTCAATAGGCAATTCTGCTACGGCTCCCAATGAAGTCCTCATTAACAGCTTCCATTACCTGGCAAAGAGCGTCATCGCAACAATAACAGATCCAAACACCATAGAAATCGAAAGCCAGACTATTGATTCACCCACAGGCGATTTAGTTACTGTACAGGGTTCTGGCATCATCATTAGCGATGGTCAATTAATGGTCGACTATATGCTCTGGGGAGTTGACAACCCCGATACAATCCGCTGTACCGTAAATGCGGTTCGCCAGTAAAACCTAAGGGAAGACAACTGACACAGCCGGTATGCTGTACTTGAACTATCTCAACAAAAGATTTAAAAACGCGTCCTCTATTAATCCCTTGAATAAGGATAAGCGTGAGAGCAGCAGAAGGTAGAAAGACAAGACTAAAACGGTGTATGATGGAGGCGAAGGTAAGCCCAGCGCTGCCCTCCCTCCTTCTCTCCCCAAGCTCTTGCCAAAGTAGCGGTCAAAGTTTACGTTTATCAAAACCCAGAAAAAAGCACCTCAGGGCCTTGAAAACGAGGTAGAATTACACCCTTTGTGAGCTGCACAAGAGGCTAAATCAAAACTTTTGAAAAAAATTTGCTCCTGAACCCACGATTGCTAGTTCTGTATCCGTACTAATAATTAACCGCACTCAAAAACACTAACGTGAGCCGGATTGGACATCAAGAAAATATCTACAAAAGCGCGTACAGGTCCTTCTTTGTCCTGTGTGTGCGCTACTGTGGAGACCAAGAAACAGCCAAAGAGGTGTTCAACGATGCCATGCTGAAGTACTTCAAGTACGAGCAGTCTAATAAGGTATCGGAGAACGGGAGGTTTGCCTTGATCAAGAAAATCATTGTGAACCAGTGCATCGACCATATCCGCAAGAAAAGAATCGAATTTGCGGACATCGACGGAATGGAATTTTCGGATAACCGGAACAGTAGTGATGCCGAGTACAACATGATCCGGGAGGAGATGTTGGAAGTCATCCAGGGATTTGCGCCCCAGACACGTTTGGTGTTCAACCTCTACATTTTTGAAGGTTGGTCACACAAGGAAATTGCCGCGGAACTGAATATCTCTATTCACACTTCCAACTGGCATGTCAATACGGGCAAGAAAAAGATTTTGGAACTCTTCAAAACGACTACGTCACGTGCAAGATAAAGACCGCTTAGAAGAATTCATCAGAAGGGAAGTGAATCAGATTGAATTTGATGATGCTGATTCCATGTGGCAAGACTTTCAAGGCCGACTTGAAACGGAGGCACCTCCGTCCAAATCAAAATTTTGGTATTGGCTTGGTCTCTCCTCCCTTTTGATACTCATCATTGCTGGTAGCTTCTTCCTGGGTCGTATTTCCCAGCAGGAGGATACAAATGAGGTGCAGACTGAGAGGATAACACCTGCAGGCCAGGAGAATCATCTCTCCACCGCACCCACTACGCCATCACCTACGGAAGAAGAGTATGATCTGAGCCAATCATCCAGTAGTAATACGAATCAAATCGATTCGGATGAAGCAACAATACAGAGCCGCCAAATTGAAGAGCAATCAACTGGATTCGGAAATAGTCGAGAAAACAATCCATCCGCAGCGGAAACACATTCCAGCAAGCTTCCGGAGCAAGAGAGCAAACAGGCTGCTGGAATGAATTCGACGCAGGAACTGTTGGCTAGTTCCACACCAGTTGGCGTGGATACTTTACAAGCACAAGACGAGCTAGAACAAGAGCTTCTTGTCGAATCAACTCTTGAGAAGTCGATCATTGCCGAACAGCTTGAATCAGTGGATATGGAATCAGCGGATCAAGAAGAAAGTCCGGCCTTACTCGGCCCGATTGCAATGATCGAGACCAAAGTATTTCGTCCTGACGCTTTGACGGAGACGCTTCCAGACATCTCCGTAGAAAGCTTGGAAAAGGCCAAAAGAACCCGGATCTACTTCGTGAGCATAGAAAATAGTTATGCGAGAAACGAGATGCGACAGCATGGCCTAGGCGTTGGCACATTGTTCCGCTTGAAGAACAACTTCGGAATCAGTCTGCAAGCAGGAGGCAATGTGAACGTCCGTAACAGCTTCTCGCAAGACTCCGTTCTTATTACCATCGAGCCGTTTAGGGTGAGCGAATTCAGGCTCCAGAAAGACCTGCGGTATCTCTGGAACACCTACCTGAGTCTGGGTACTTTTTACGAAAAAGGAAACTGGCGCTTTGGACTGGGGCTGCGAGCCAGTTATGCCCTATCCAATGAGTTCCATATCAGTAGAGGCACATTGACTTACAACACACTTGGTGGGCCTTCGTCGGTGTCAGTTGAAGGACCACACATAGGTGTAACTGGTTTCGAAAAAGGCGATTGGACTGGGATGAACAGACTTGGGCTGGACGCTTCGCTAAGTGTGAACTACCAGCTGGCGCGCTATTCGATAGGGCTATTTGCCGAAAGGAGACTAAATCCACTTATTCAAGCGGGTAAAGCTACCCGAGCCTACTCCAATACCCCCATGGAAATTGGAGTAGTAATCAACAGAAATTTCTAAAGCAATAAGCATGAAAGCTATCATCAATCCCCACACCGTTCTCCTATTTGTGCTCTGCTGCTTGTCGTTAGCCTGTGAGCGGCAGGAGTTTTTGATTATCGATGAGCCCGTCGTGGATGTCATCGACCTCGTAGGTGAAGATCTCCGCATTGAAGGCAATATTGACGGCGAAGCATTTGCCATTATTCGTGAGGGGAATGCGCAGCGAAATTTCCCCTACAATGAAGAAGGTAGTTTCAGACCGTTTTTTGGAACCGATTTTCAATTCAGTTATCCCGGGCAGGAAACAGAGGCTTCCATCCAATTCGGTATCATTAAAAATGAAGATAGTACGCTACCCGAAGTTATCCAGGTAGGAACTTATCTGGACTGGTATGATTTTTCGGGAACAGCAGTAGAAGGGCAAGTCATCGTAAGGAATTTGACCTTTAATGGGCGAGAAGATATGACCCACCAATTCTATGCAAATTCCAATCCTGAGAATTACCTGGAAATTACGGCGATCACACCTTTGGAAATGGATGAGTCTTTGGCTGCAACCTATCCCGGGCAATTGTACAAGGTTGAAGGCTTCCTTGCTGTTGATATCGACCCCCGGGATAATTCCGACGACACGCCCCGCTTGACCATTGATTATTTCAGTGCGCTCTTTTACGACGAGTAAGCCACATAAGAATGCAAAAAAATCTTGGAGCAATGATCAACCCAAGCCTGCCAATCAAGCGTGCTTGGGTTGATTTATTTTAGAGGCTGGCGTGCTCATTCAGCACCAAATCCACCGCCTGATAGAAGGCCGATAAATCCTGATAATCACTCAGGACTACCTTAACGCCTTCGCGTAACAACACATCGTGATCGCCACTACGGCGAATACCAATTAGCGGCAAATTCATTTGCCGAGTTGTAGTCACATCCCAGATGGCATCTCCCACATAGACAATTGAAGCGATCTGATGATCCTGACGAGCTTTATCGATAGCAGCCTGCAGGATATGGTCACGTTGCTCCATGCCATCAGCATAGCCCGCATAAGTAGGGATAGGAGAAATACCTACGTGCCCCAGTTTTATCTGTGCCGGCGCGCGCCATCCCCCCGTAGCGATTCCCAAAACAAAGCGATCATCGGCTTCCAATTGGCGCCAACAATCAGCAGCTCCTGGTACTTCTTGAAATTCCTCCGGGCGGCGTTGACGTTCGGTTTCCAACATATTCACATAATGATCTTCAAACCGTTGACGCTCTTCGTCCGTTGCTACCCGACCAAAGTGCCCGGTAAAGACCGTCCTAAAGATGACATGATCGGTAACGTGCGGATATTGACGCCAATCGATCGTCGGAAACACTTGGCCAAAAACAGCTTCGTAGCTTGTTGCAAAACAGCGACTGTCCACCGCATTGGAGAACAATAAAGTACCATCGATATCGAATAATAAAAAGGTCTTCACCACAGCTTATTTTTTTATCATCAGGCCCTGAGCCATACAAAACAGTTGTAAAGAAAGAACTATATTTACCTATTGCCAAAAGTCGTACTGTGCCCACATCCCAGCAGATAAAACAATTCACTGGCCTTTTGTTTATCCTGGTGCTGCATTCTTTCGCAGTACAAGCACAGTTCAGCACCGATTCTCTGCATCAAGAATTATGGCGTGCAGAATCAGACGAGGATCGTTATCAAGCTTTATACGAACTAGGTAAACACTTCACACTAGAAGAACGAGTCGTCGACTCAGCTGACCACTACTACCGTCAGGCAATTGCGGTAGCTCAGTTCGCTGATCTACAACAAGAGCTTGGCAATGCCTATTGGCGCTTGTCACGTATTCACTTCGAAACCCAGCTCCCCAATACACTCCTCATTCCCCTGGTGGATTCGGCCCTTCAAATCAACAAAGCCATTCCGGATCAGGAGAACGTCATGCAATTGCTCACCATCAAAGGACTGGCTTACCAGCAGATGGGGCAACATGACACAGCTATGGAGTTTTTCAACCAATGCCTGGTAGTTGCTCAAGAGGAGCATAATGCCTTCCAGCTGGTGGCAATTTACAACTCGATGGCCGGTTCCTTTGACGAAAGCCGTGATACCACAAAGATGTTGATGTACTACCGTAAAGGACTCGAGATCGTAGACACGATGAACTGGCCCTTGGGTAAGAGTGTACTCATGAACAACATCGCTGATGTCTACCTCACACAGAAAAGATACGACGAGGCGGAACAGTACTTCCAGGAATCGATTGAAATCAAACGTTCGATCGGCAACACCACTAATCTTTCAGTTGGCCTGTGCCAGGTTGCCTACCTCTATATGGAAACCGAGCGTTGGGAACGCGCCTTTAGCAGTGCACAAGAAGGACTGCAATTGGCTCAACAAAATGATTACGTCAATGGCCTCACCATTTGCTTCAACTCGTTGGCAGATTGGGCTGGCAGACGCGAACTGTATACCGACCAGATTCTATATGCCCACGAAGGGCTGGCAGTCTTAGAAGCTAAAGGGAATGCTTTAAGCGAGCTAAAGGAAGGATTCTATGAATCGATCTACGAGGCCTACCAGAAGCAAAATCGTTACGACTCGGCCTTTCACTACCTGAAGCTTCATCAATGGATTTCTGACACCTTGCAAGATATCCAGCAGGCTAAAGCGATGGCTGATCAGGAAGTAAACTTCAAACTGCAAGAGGCGGCATTCAATAATAAACTGTTGGTAGAGGAGCAAAAGCAAAATGAATTAATCCTCCAGCGTCGTAAGAATATCATATTCGTAGTCATTGGGCTTGCGGTTATTTTATTGAGCTGGGCCTTGTGGTGGTCGCGGAAGAAAGCCAAACTTAATCGCCAGCTTGACCAATTGGTGCAGGAGAAGACGGAAGCTCTCCAAGAATCCGTGCACAACCTAGAAGTAGCGAACGAAGAGCTTACTTTCTTCACCTACATTACCTCGCATGACCTGCGCGAGCCACTACGTAACATTAGTGGTTTTGCTTCTTTACTGGCCCGCAAAATCAGTGATCCGCCGGAAGCGGTAAAGGAACTACTAGGCAACATCAAGCAGTCTACTAAACAGATGGATAGTTTGATTCAGGACGTAATGCAGTACTCCTTGATCAACACCAAGGAACTTAAACCTGAAAAGGTAAGCCTGAAAGAGTTGGTTGATGCTGCTCGTGGCGATCTCAAACTAATGCTGCTCAGTAAGAACGGCCACATCATCTATAAAGAAGAACTCTGGCTTAACACCAGCAAGACAGCTCTGCAGTTGGTCATCAATAACCTTTGCAAAAACGCTATTCACTACAACAACAGCGTGGCCCCTACCGTAGAAATCTTCACCGAACAGACGGAAAAAGAACTGCTCCTCCACTTCAAGGACAATGGTATTGGCATTGCTCCAGAGTTCCAGGAGCAGGTCTTCATGATGTTCAAGCGGCTGCACTCCCGCGCCCACTATGAAGGTTCCGGCTTAGGCCTGGCCATTACCAAACGAATGCTTCTTCAGTTAGGTGGAACCATTAGCCTTGTCAGTGCAGAAGGAGCAGGTAGTACTTTTACTGTACATTTGCCTCTGCAGATGATCACTGATCAATCGGCTACTATGGTCCAATCCGCCTAAACGCATGTCAACTATCTTTATCATCATGGGCGTTTCCGGTGCTGGCAAAAGCACCATCGGAAAAGCGCTAAGTACTACCAGCGGCATCCCTTTCTTTGATGCCGACGATTACCACCCACAAGCAAATGTGGACAAAATGAGTCGAGGCGAAGCCCTCAACGATGACGACCGCTGGCCGTGGTTGCGTAGCCTTGCTGAATTGCTCAAACAACAGGAGGTAAAGAACGGCGCAATCCTGGCCTGCTCCGCCCTCAAGAATTCGTATCGCGAACTGATGGAGTACGACCTCGATGCTCCGGCTAATTGGGTTTATCTCGATGGTACACCCGAACTGATTGCTGAACGGGTGGCCGCTCGTAGTGGTCACTTCATGCCTCCGGAACTACTCCAGTCTCAATTTGACACCTTGGAAGTACCAGATGAGGCCATTCGCGTATCGATTGATCAATCTGTGGATGACATCATCTCAGACATCTTGACACAACTCTAAAACACAGCACATTGAATTATCTTGACGCCACCCAAGAAGCGGGAAAGAACTTTGTCCAACGCGGTATTGAAGGCCCTGTAGTCATGCTCAATCTTTTACGGTTTCGGAAAGTCGCTGACTACACCGACTTTCCTTCGCTTGATCCCGGTGAAGCCATCAGTGGAAAAGACGCTTATCAGCTATACATGAAACACACCTTACCCTTCTTGCAGGAAGCGGGAGGTGAAGTTGTGTTCTACGGCAAAGGAGGTTCCTTCTTGATCGGCCCCGAAGCAGAGCAGTGGGATCTTGTACTGCTGGTACGCCACCAAAGCACCGCTGCCTTTTTAGCCTTTGCCACGAACGAAGGTTATTTAGCAATTGCCGGCCACAGAAAAGCCGCCTTATCGGATTCACGCCTATTACCCATTGAAGAGAATCGGCAATAGCAGCCGACGGAAGCCCTAGCCACCAAGCACTATACCGAAGCCCAAGCGGTATACAAATCTAAACGTATGACTTTCCAGCTTTTTGCCAGTATCTTCCTTAGTATTGCTTTGTTGCTTTTCTTGGTATTGAGGCTCCGGCTTAATGCCTTCTTAGCCCTCCTAGTAGCTAGTATTGGTTTTGGTCTCAGCGCCGGATTACCGCTTGCAGAAATCATCTCCAATATCACCTCTGGCATGGGCAACACCCTTGGCTTTGTGGCTACCATTGTAGGCCTCGGCGCTATTCTGGGGGCAGTCCTTGAGCATTCTGGAGGCAGCCAGGCATTGGCTCAATTTCTTTTGAGCAAGTTGGGCGAAAAGCGAGCTTCCCTAGCCTTTGTCTTGACGGGCTTCTTGGTTGCTATACCCGTTTTCTTCGATGTAGCTTTTGTACTATTGGTGCCGCTCGTTTATGCGTTGGGTCGACGCACGGGGCGTTCGCTTTTAGCCTTTGCCATTCCACTCCTGGCCGGTTTGGCCACTACTCACGCCTTCATCCCTCCTACCCCAGGCCCCATTGCGGTAGCAGATATCCTGAAAGCAGAATTGGGTTGGGTCATCATGCTAGGATTTGTAGTAGGAATTCCTACCGTAAGTGTTGCTGGTTTGTGGTGGGGCAAACGGGTTGCGAACCGATACATGCTGGAGCCTCCCGCACTAGAGCAGAAGGAAGATGAGCAAACTGAGCTACCTCCAATTCGCTTGATTCTAACCCTAATCCTTTTACCGATCCTGTTGATTCTGGCCAACACCTTAACCGACATGTTGGTAAAAGCGGAGATCTGGCAACAAAGCCTGCTAACTGACGCTGCCCTTTTCGTAGGGCATCCGTACGTTGCTTTACTGCTAAGTTGTCTTTTGGCCCTCTACTACCTGGGAACAAAGCGCGGTCTTGACAGCCAACAATTGCAAAAATTAGCCACCAAAGCACTGGCCCCAGCGGGTGCCATTATCCTCATTACCGGCGCTGGTGGGGTATACAAACAAATGCTAGTTCAAAGTGGTGCTGGTGCTGCCCTCGCAGAAGTATTTCTCCAGTTTCAGCTCTTGCCTCCACTACTGGCTTTCCTACTAGCGGCCTTGATCCGTATCCTCCAGGGTAGTGCTACTGTTGCCATGATTACTGCAGCTGGCTTGTTGGCCCCAGCCTTACCTGCACTAGGTCTTACGGCTCCACAAACAGCACTCTTGGTGCTTAGTATCGCTGCCGGAGCGAGTACCTTATCTCATGTAAATGACAGTGGATTCTGGTTGGTGAAGGAGTATTTACTCATGGACGAGTCAACCACACTACGAACGTGGTCGATGATGACGGTACTTCTATCCCTTACTGCCTTGGTAATGGTGATGCTACTATACCCGCTCGTGTAAGAAGAAATAGAATGCCACGTATATTAGCGACATGGAACTTCTGCTATATGCTCCACAGTACCGACCGAATATGTCGTCGATGATCCGCTCAGCGGAATTCTTCGGCTTTTCTCGTATTTACATCTACGATCATAACCAACTATTGGCACCACCCAAGAACAAAAAAGGTCGTGCTGATATGGAGCACCTCGCCCGCGTCTGGACCGCCGGAGCAGTAGACCACATAGAGATCATCAAAATTGAAGACCCCGCGACCTTTCTACAACAGTATCCAGGTCGCAAGGTCGGTACACTTGTTGATGATCAAGCACAGCACCTCAATACCTTCCAATGGCAAAGCGAAGACCTCATCATCTTCGGCAGTGAAAAGGATGGCCTTCCTCCGGAGATCATAGAACTGTTAGATGCCAGTGTCTATATTCCGCAGGTAGGCCATACTAATTGTCTTAATGTAGCAGTGAGCTTCGGTATTTTCGTACAGCAAGCTATTCGCAGCGTGTAATCACTACCCCTCTGGATCATACTGGCGGTTTACACCAAACCACTTCAATGTCCGTTCGCCCAGGCCAGGAGCGGAAACATGGATAAGGTACACGCCACTAGATATCGGAACGTCGTTAAAATTCCTCATATCCCATTCTAAATCTGGGTTAATCTGCGTGCGACTTATGGCGCGGTTACTGCCATTAGGTATTTCTCCTACCTCATCTCGTTCATACTTCCGGATAAACTTACCGGCCAGCGAATAAATGGTAACCGTACACTTGGCAGGGAGGTTAGATATCTTGACAATGTTCTCAAACTGGTTGTCTTCGTATTCTGAGAATCCGTAGTATGGATTCGGAATCACATTGATCGCCTGCAAGGCAGCTGATAAACCAATGTCATCCAAGTCCGTGGCTTGCATCCCTTCTAACTCAAAACGATAAGTCGGATATCCATTGAACTCACCTGTACCCGCTTCTACCTGATAGGAATTATCGGCTCGCAATTTGACAGTCACGTCTTCCGGAATTAAACCATCCGCATAACTGGCCATCTGCCCTCCTGGCGGCAACATGATCATACCACACCAGGTTAGATCTCGCATTACCGTTATCTTACGTAATGGACTACCATCACCAAGACGTTCGCGGAGCTCTGCGCAACGATCGTAAGGCTGGTTGGTCACGTAAATGAAGTGCTGTCCACCAGACACATAATTGAAGGGCGATAATCCAGCAGATGGATCAGTTGGTGGGATAAAGAACTGGCCATGCGGGTTGAACATCATATCACCACCATTATTGGTAACGGACGTCAGCGCTGAACATGCCGGATCAAGGCCCAAGTCCAGTAGGTTATCACAATCATAGACCGAATTTTCTCCAAAGAAAATATTCAATCGTTGCCCAGTTTCTACATCAATCGCATAGCCAGGGAACCAGCCCATACCGCTCTCTTCTCCCAAAGGTGGGTTGGCATCAGGTATTGGCAGACCATCAGCTCCTGCGTCTTTACTGACGGAAACATCACCTCGTAAATCAAACATATTCTGCTCACCAACGGAGAAGAAACCGGAGTCTTCATAAATAGGATTCATCGTTTCAATGATCACACAGCGGCTCCAAAGCGACTTATCGCTAGTAAAGACGATATCGACATTGTTGAGTGTCTCCAGAGACGTCTGGTTTCGGACGATGACATTGTTATTTCCAGAATTCACCCAGGCTGGCGTTAGGTACGGCAGACCATTTTCATTGTCACGCCAGTTGGTCAAGTAATAGGGCACCATAAACCCATTCCCCAGATCCGAGAAAGCTTGATTTGGATCCAAGGCATAATCCATATCTGGTGAGTTGGTAGTGGCCATAAAGTCGTAAATACCGCCATCGATAACCGGATTTCCCGTCTGAATGGGCAACCCGTCTCGAATACCAAAAAGCCATTGTACAGCTTCTGGTTTCTCATATTCCTCTTCGTAGCCTCGCGCCCCGTTAGATGCTACAAAAAAGGGCATACTACCTGGTTCTGCCACTTGCTCTACGGTTATCGATATTCCCAGGGTATTGATAATTTGCTCATTCAATTCCGTAATGGGGCTTTCCGCTGTTATCACAGGAGCACTCCCATCAGTTAGGCTACGTAAAGTCCAGGTGGTTGGAGCATCCAGAACATCATTCTCCAGATCACTATCTACGAAGGTCAATTCGTACTCACCTCCTACCACAGCCAATGGATTATACACCTGCACATTGATGGGGCCTAAGCCTGCCCTATAGCTAACCTCACCACTGAAGGCTGCCATATTATCTTCACGAAGTAGTTCTTCAATTTCCGCACGAGTTTCCTCCGTTATATCCAGGAAATTACCGCCAGTACCTTCTCCATCAATTCGAGTGATAACCGGTCCTGTCCCGAAGCTAGATTGTAAATTAACATCCAGAATCTTCCGAGGTATTACCGTATAGTAAGCGTTTTCACCATCGCCAATATTCCGGGTACCTTCTCGGTATGGAGTGGCCTGCCCTAAGTCTTCACTTTGAATGTATTGATCAAACTCTTGATAATTGTTGTGCGCATAGGCCACTGCCGTGAAATAGTACTTCCGGTGGTTCACTAATCGTCGATCGCCTTCCGCAAATTGATCCTCTGTGATGCGGAAGGTATGCCGGATGCCGTCGTTCTCCCCATCTACTTGCAGCTCTGCGGCGTAGAGTCGTTCACCAGTGGGTGTCTCATCATCATTGGGGTCTAAGGCTACCCAGTTGAATATCTCAGCCACTTCGTTGCGCTTATCCACCTGATAAACGAGTCGCACTTTCTCCGGATCATCCCGATCTGCCAGTGTCACATCTGGGCCAGAGAACTGGAACAACTTATACCCCTCGAAACGATACAGGCTATCCTCCCCATCAGGGACATTCAAACCTGGCTCCGCATAGGCCTCGAAGGCGTTATTTGAGGTCAGTGGATCATTGGTAAACACCGCTACGATTTCACGGTCTAATTCTACCCAATCCACCGTCGGAGCATCCGGCCCGGGTGTAAAGTGGATACATTGATCGAACAATTCCTGAGCAAGATCATCAGCCCGCAGTAGGCGGTTAATACTTGGGCAGGGATAGGCCTGATCCGGCACCCACACCACACCGATGATCAACTCGTTCACCGCTCCCGGCATCAGCGTGAATGGTCCTGAAGCCTGTACTGTACGGCGGTCACCCACCGGCAGGCCTTCCGAGCACATCGACCAACCATCTATTTCATTGGGTGGATCAGAAAAGGCATAGGTAGTAACCGGGCCGTCTTCCTGATAGCCATCTCCACCGTAAGTAAGCGGTGTACCATCCCGCCAGCGGCCAGAAAGATAGTTGTAGTACTCTTGTGGAGTACCCGGATCACCAGTCCCACTATTAGGAACACCATTGATACCAGGGCCATTGTAATACGTAAAGGAAGACATTCCTAATTCTTCCCCAAACTCATTCAGTGGGCCGCGTAGATAGTCGATACCCAAGATTGGCACCTCATCACAGTAAGTATCTATGCCCTGATCACACACACAACCATTGGTGCCATCAGTGGCATCGGCATTGTAGTAGTAGGCCAGGCCGCGATCTGGTTCGCATCCGATATAGTCGTCGGTATAGCAGCCCAAATCCGCATCAATCCAGAGCCCAAAATAAGCGCTATCCAACCGCTCAATCGCTCGATTAATCAGCTTATACCGCTGAAAAGTCATGTTATTGATATCATCATTCGTCTGGTAGGCAAAAGCTTGCACCTGCACCTCCATCTGTAGGGCAAACGGAGAACCAGATTCTCGGTGGGCATTACCCGTATCATTGAAGATCCAGAAAATGATTTCATCCGGACTTGACTGTGGTTCTGCCGAAAGGCAACCACGTACCTCCACAATCGGATAATCTCCTTCATCGGGCTCGTACATACCATCAAAATCCTGATCCCAGAAACCACCAAGCCCTTGCAGCGTCTCTGGTAAATTGAATTGGTGAATACCAGCGAAGAATTGATTCCCTCGAGCAGGCCACCCCAGGATATCGTCAGGAATGTTGGCTGGGTCAAGACTCGTTTCCCCAGCTGCTACGGCCTGCCGCCACGCATTGACATGGGCCGTAATATTATCTCCACTTACTATGAAGAACTTATCCCAATGAGCGCAGGTATCGGGCTCAATAGTACCTCGACGTGGGTCTTGTAGCGGGCCACCCGGGAAGTTAGGATCTCCCGCATTTAAGGGCCCCGGGTAATAATCAAAATTTCCGGCAGAGCGACCATATTGTTGAGCAGCTACCTTCAAGTTTCCGCCAGGGTCGCGGCCCCCTAACCACAAGCCAGCAGCAAAAATAGAGGACACCTCAGGCCCTCCCAAAACTGGCTTAGGAACGATATAACGCCCATCGCTTCCGTTCCACCAAATGTCGCCACCGGTGGTCAGCCTTGCTCGAACGTTATTGATTTGCTGATCGATCTGGGTGACTGCATTAGCGCAGTTATTCCGGAACGATACCTGATCACTTACTTCCTGATTTGGGTTTTGATGATGGTTCGGATAATTGTAGGCTAGCAGCGTCATTGAAGACATCAATAAAGCCAGTACCAGGACGCAACTTGTCTGTGTGGAATTCAGTAGAGAACGGGTCATAAGATCATACTTTTGAGCTATAGGGCAGCATTTATTGCTCGTAAGAATCACACCAACAGGCATACATTCTCACCCTTGCCAAGTAAAAGTAGATCGCAAGAGAAAACTAAAACGGCTACATTTTTTGATAAATCAGGTTTCTAACAAACCCATTTGGGGGCTCCGCATTACGCCCACCGGCGCAGCGTCAGGCTGTCCGGGCGCACCATTGTGGCCCTACCATCCTTAGCCCTTGCGCACCCGGTGCGCCGTGCTCCTGCCGGGGCAGTCGCGTCGTATTAGGTAATCGTCGGCGTGATGAATCGCGCCGACTAGGAATGGCTATTAAGCCCCTTGTTTACCAGAGGTGGTGGACGCTAGCCTTGATCTGCTGTTCATAGATGGCGTTCATCGCCTCTACTTGTGATGACGTTAGAGCCGGCAAATCATAAACCGACAAATTCGAATGTACATGCGCCAGACGGGAGGCTCCAGGTATGATGCAACTCACCTCTGAGAACTGTAAAATCCACTGCAAGGCACGCGGGGCCAGATTGGTCTCCCCAGGGAATATGGCCTTCAAGTCTGCCACTGCAGCTAAGCCCTGCTCGTAGTTGACGCCGGAGAAAGTCTCGCCTTTATCAAAACCAGCCCCCTCTCGATTAAAGTGACGGTGGTCATCGGCTGCAAATACCGTGTCTTTATGGTACAAGCCCGTAAGCAGGCCACTCGCTAAGGGTACGCGTACAATAACCCCAACATCTCGCTTTTGAGCTTCTTGGAAAAACAATGCTGCCGGGCGCTGACGAAACAGATTGAAGATGATCTGTACACTTGCCACATTAGAGTATTCAATAGCCTTGAGTCCTTCTTCTACCTTTTCTACGCTCACCCCAAAGTGGCCAATTTTACCTTCCTGCTTTAGGCGATCAAATAGCTCGAAGATTTCCGGACGATAATAGACCTCCGTTGGTGGGCAGTGCAGCTGAATGAGATCAAGGCGCTCTAGGCCGGTACGACGTAGGCTGTCCTCAACAAACTTCCGTAGTGCTTCCTCTTGGTATCCGGCAGATACATGAGGATTGATCTGCCGACCACACTTGGTAGCCACATAAATCTGTTCCGAACGGGAGCGAACTACTCGACCCACAGCGGTTTCACTCAGCCCACTCTCATAGACATCAGCAGTATCAATAAAATTGACACCGTTATCGATGGCAGCGTGTAAGATTTCGTCAGCATTGACATCATCAAAACCACTTCCCCACTTGCCACCTACCTGCCAGGTGCCGAGTGATAGTTCTGAGATTTCAAAGCCTGTTTTGCCGAGTGTCCGGTAGTTCATAATTCCCTGTGGTCTTAGTTTTTCAAAGTACTTAACTGCAGGCAAAGCTAGAATTCCGTTCCTATAATTTCAAAATAGCTTGCCCTAAACAGCAAAAAGGTCGCGCCACGGAATAACGAAGGGTAAAATCAGCACCCAGACCACAAAGAATGAGGCCATTCCTTGCGGGTAAGGCTCTTCTTTCAGCATAGCTGGCAAGGCCGCAAAGATCAACCAGCTTGACTTGTAGATCAATTGAAAGAACAACACCAAACTCATCTGCCGTGGATAGAAAAGGCCTAAAATGGATAGCAGAAAGATGGCTCCCCACAAAGCCCCCACTAGTCGGATAGCTTCAGAATACTCAAACGCTCCGGTGAAGACCGTTTGCTGGGCCACCTTCGGAAAAAACAAACTACTTATACTGATCCAGCCTGCTACCAGGATATTGGCTAGGTAAACGATTTTCATTGCGATCATCATACTCGTTTTGATGTCCAAAGATCTGATGAACGGAACAAGAAAAACTACACCTTTGTTAACTTTTGCCCATACCGGGAAAGATTGTAGTACTTATCAATCTCTACCGCAAAAAGAAACCATGCCGAAACGGATCCTGAGGATCAATCAAGAAGGTATGCTGACCCGTAACGTAGGCATTACCTACTACCTTAGGAATGACGGCTGGGTACGGACCAAAGGTCAATTCCTCCTCCACTGAACCTACGAAGCGGGCATCCACAATACTCTCAATGGTCATCGACTCTCCCTGGGCTATTTCACCTCGACGATGGTGGATGGCCATACGACCTGATACTCCTGATCCCGTAGGGCACCGATCTACCTCCCCCTCAGCGAATATGCAGACGTTGCGGCTATCCACTCCTTCATGCGTAGCCTCTCCGATAAAAATGGTGCCGTAGAGAAAACTCAAGTCATGCTCAAAAGGGTGGTCAATAGTTTGTGCAGAATCCATGACTGCATGCTTGATCGCCATCCCTTGGGCAATCAATTTAGAATAGCTTTCGCGACTCAAATCAAGATCCAATTGGTTCTTGTGCAAATCTACATAGGCATAGAAAGCACCACCATAGGCCAGATCATAGGTCACCTTGCCCAGTCCTGGTACATCCACCTGCGCATCCAGACTCACTACAAATGACGGTACACAGTGAAAGCTCACAGCCACAACCTCACCTGCTTTCACTTCCACAAAAGCAGTGAGCCGGCCACAAGGAGCATCAATCTTGATAACGTTTTCGCCTTCTACTACATCTACCCAATTCATGAGTACTGCCAACTTAGCGATCGCAATGGTAGCGTGCCCGCACATAGTGCTGTAGCCCTCATTGTGCAAAAACAAAATACCAAAGTCGGCTTCGTCATCATTGGGTTCTACCAGCAGACAACCGTACATATCAGCATGACCTCGGGGCTCGTGCATCAAGGCAGTTCGGAGGTGATCATAATGTTCCTGACAATAGCGTCGCTTTGCGAGAATATTATCGCCCGGCAAGTCAGGGAATCCCCCCAGAATCACCCGCAAGGGTTCTCCCCCCGTATGCATATCGATCGTATGAATAGAAAGGTAGTTTGCTGGAGCGTCAAAGGTCTGTTGTGCCAGAATACGTTGGTAGGTGGTCATTATCTTATGCTTGAGTAGCTAGGAATCGTTGGTAGTAAAAACGGGCGGCAACTAAATCTTCAAGTGCAAAGCCTACAGATTTAAATAGCGTTATTTCTTCAGCCCTGCTCCTGCCTGGGTGATCGCCGGCACAAAGTTCGTGTAATTCTCCACAGACATCTGCCTCCTTGATAATACCTGCTTGTAAAGGCAGGTACAAATCTCCACTTTCTCGCAGCGCTCCCGTACGGTTATCCACAAAGATGCTTACCTCCTGTACGACTTCATCACTGGCTTCCCGCATGTGCTTTTTGTAGGATCCTACTAAATCCAGATGCTGCCCTGCTTGCAGATGCTTGCCGTATAGTAACGGCTCCGTGGCCATAGTGCCCGTAGAGATAATATCCATAGATGGTGCCATGGTATCAAATTCCTCCAGGCTTGTTATGGGTATCTTTGCCTCTTCGAAATCTTTCGCTATTCGTTGAGCCTTTTCGAAGGTACGTCCCCAGATAAAGGCTTCCTCAATGGGCCGAATAGTACAATGCGCTCGAATCAACTCTGGCGCTAAAGCTCCGGTCCCCAACACCAATAGTCGTCGACTATCAGGACGTGAAAGAAAGCGACTCGCTAATGCCGACGCAGCAGCCGTGCGTTTTCTCGTCAAAGCCGCAGCATCAAATAAAGCCAGGGGGCTTCCAATTTGCGCATCAAAATAAACCACTACACCCTGAATAGAGGGCATCTTCGTGCCCCGGTTCGCGGGCGTGACCGTTACTAGTTTGATTCCGACATCCCGACCATCCTCCCAGGATGGCATAATCAGCAAGGTATTCTCTTCACTGTAGTCATGATGATGGCGCAATGGATAAGTGATACGCTGCGCACTAAGGGCTTTACCCAATTCATCAATTAAGGAAGGGTAATGGTGTAGCTGTTCTATCGTATTAGCATCCAGAAAAGGTAAATGCGGCATGTTGGGTACTTCGTAAATGTCGGCACGGCAGACGCGATAAATCGCGCCTAATTTGAGTCTATGAGTCTGTATAAGGTAGGTTTACTCGGACTAGCATCCAACACCATACTCGTGATCTGATGCTGCAGCAAATACAAGCCGTCCTTAATCTCGTCTGGCACATAGATCATTTCTGTGATCGTCGCGTGCTCACGAGTATCGTAAGGATATTGCCAGAATGCCCGGTGTGCAGAAAGTGCACCTCCATCTTCCTCCCGATCCACAGAGGGAAGGTCGAGCAAGAGATGATCTACACCATAATCTACCAGCAACTGAGCGGCCTCGGCTGCCAAGTATGGTGGGTTCGTACCAGAATAGCTGCGCTCCAGCTTCTGCGCATCATTAGGAAGGGTGCGTAGCACCACAGCTTTCACCTCGCCAGGGCGGAGCAGCTCTGCCAATTGGTCGCGTTCAACTACCCGATCGCCATTGTCTTGTTTACGCGGGTATAAGCTGATCAAGCGTGCAGAGAAGTGGAACCGCTTTAGGCAGTCGCCTAAAAAGTATGGTTCCTTTGCTATGTGTCCCACACATTCGGTATGGGTACCATTTCCGTGCGGATTGAGCTTGACGTTTTTGAAATTCAACAGTCCCCCTTCTGCAGTTGATCCCACAAAGTCTCCGGCCCGAACAGGGCTACTTTCCGGCAAAGGCGCATAAAAGCAATTCGGACCAACTCCATCAAATCGCAACGGAATGCTAATATCTAAAGGAGCCTCCAGATCAGCCTTCATGGCTTGCCCAGCTATGCGCAAATTCACTTCCATGTTCCTACTGATTTAAAGGATTAGATCCAATCGTAGCTTTCCTTGGTCAACTCGTGTTGTACCTCACCGGTATGCTTGGTACTATGAGGCTCCACCAGCATCAGATGTACTTCCTGACCATCCTTGGTTCGCGGCCGATGCTCTACCCCGGCAGGCACAACGATCATTTCACCAGGGCCAAGTAGTACGGTATGATCTTCAAAATCCATATACAATTCTCCGCTCAAAATGTAGAAGAGCTCATCTTCATTGGCGTGATTGTGGAATACGAAGTCGCCCTGAATCTTGGCTAGCTTGACGTGTTGCCCATTGAGATCAGCAATAATCTTGGGCGTCCATTGCTCTTGAAAGAGGTTGAGTTTGTCGGAGATATTAATCTTCTGCATCTGGTTAGGATAGTCTGGTTTGGATTACAATATACTGTGATCTTACGGTGTACGCTCCAGGTTGACACTAGTCGTTACGGGTGTCTTGGCCCCAATTCAGTTTTCCGCGAATAGTATCCAGGAAGCCAATGTCTTGCAGGTGAACGAGCCGTACACTAAAATCATTCTTACGTACCGCCAACTGGTGGGCCGCAGTAATGGTCTCAAAGCGGGAATCAAGTGTGCAAAGGAAATTCTCAGCGCGCCCCTCGATTTCAAAAGAAACGACAGCATCATCACTCATCACGATAGGGCGCACATTGAGATTGTGCGGAGCTACCGGAGTGACAATGAAGTTGCCCGAACCCGGAATAATGATTGGTCCACCACAACTCAAGCTATATCCTGTTGACCCCGTAGGTGTGGCCACGATAATACCATCCGCCCAATAGGAATTGAGGTAAGCGCCGTTGATAAAGGCGTGGATGATAATCATACTAGAGGTATCTCGCTTTAGGATGGTGAAGTCGTTCAGCGCAAAGTTAATGTCGCCAAAGAGCGGCAAGTTAGACTCGAGGTAGAGTGTTCCCCGCTCTTCAATATGAAACATGCCTCGGGTGAGCTTGGTGACTGCTTCCCGAATGAGCTTCTTTTCGATGGTGGCCAGGAACCCTAGCCGACCAAGGTTGATACCGAGGATCGGTGTTTGGCTATCGCGAACATGGGTTATCGCTTCTAGAATCGTTCCATCACCACCTAAGGTGATACAATAGTCAAAGCGTTTGACCGAAAAATCTACATACCCTTCGAAAACGCCAACATCTCTCTGGAACTTGATCTTGCCCTTAAGCATCTCCAGATACGGCCCGTACACGTAGGTATTGATTTGAAACAAAGCCAAAGTGTCAAAGAGCTCCTGCACATAAGGCAGGTCTTTGTCCTTGAGGCCTTTACTGAATACGATAACTTGCATGGGCATTATTCTTCGGCTGGGTTAAGTAGGGTAATGAGTACTCGCTCTATTCGACGCTGGCTGGTCTCCAGCACTTTAAGGCGAAAATCTTCCAGTAGCAATTCACGATCTTTCTTAGGCATGCGGCCTACTCGTTCCAGGATCAGGCCGCCCAGCGATTCCGAATCTCCTTTAATGAGTTCAAATCGCTCGCTATCGACACCAACGATGCGTGCTACATCATTGAGCAAGGTTTTACCCTCAAACACATAATTGAGGTCGTCAATCTTCTGAAAAACGACATCCGGCTCATCGTCAAACTCATCTTGAATTTCTCCAATGATCTCCTCCATAATGTCTTCCAGCGTAACGATCCCAGAAGTACCTCCGTATTCGTCCACGACTATGGCCATATGCATTCGCTCCAATTGGAAATCGCTGAGTAGATCATTGATCTTCTTTGACTCTGGAACGAAGAGGACATTGGTTCGCAGCAACTCATGCCACTCAAAGTCATTGGGTTCCTTCCGGTGCATGAGCAGGTCCTTAGCATAGAGAATCCCTACTACATTATCGGCATCTTTCTCATAGACTGGGTAGCGGGAATAACCCGATTCACGAATAAGCGCTAGCACTTCATGAAAAGTACTATTATCGTCTAGACCAACCACGTCTACTCGAGAACGCATCACCTGCGTTACATTCACTTCTGGGAACTTGACAATACGCTTTAGAATGTCTAGGTCCTGTTCGCTGTCTTCTTCTTGTGATACAGTAAGTTCGATCGCCTCATCGATCTCTTGCTTACTCGTAAGGCCAACGCTAGCTTGTTTCTCGGTGAGTCGCCGTTCCATCGAATGCGACCAGTTCACCAATAATCGGCTTGGGCCAGAAAACATCTGCATAAGAAAGCTCAAAGGACCAGACATGAATCGCGCCAGGCGGATGCTATTGATTGTCGCATAAACCTTAGGGCTAACCTCTCCAAAAAGTACCAAGAGGGCGGTAATTCCAACGACCGTAATACTCCAATATATAGCCGTTGCTAAGCTGGCTGCCGAGTAGCTCGCAAACCATCCTAGCGATTGCTGAATACCTTCAGCCCAGGCCAGTGTATGCGCATCCGTCAACACCTGACGGACAACTACTTCAGCCAAAAGAACAATAGCAATATTGATAAAATTATTGCTGATGAGAATAGTGGCCAAGAGTTTCTCGGGTTGAGAAAGCAACCATACTACTCGACGGCTACTTGCCTTTTGATCCTCTTGTTCCAGACGCTCCAAATCATTCGGAGACAAGGAAAAGTAGGCGATTTCAGAGCCTGAAACCAGTGCTGAACAAAGCAGCAGTAGCAACAAAGCGGACAACCCCAAACTCACTTGCCAAAAGGTGGATACCCACAGTAAATGAGGCAAGGAAGAAATCAAGATGGTTATACTTTCCGGTTCGGCTCCCAATCTTTTCGCATTAGTCTGAAGAAAGGCGGTACGTTACCGACTAGAATGGCAGATCGTCATCAGCGCCCATTTCTGGAGCAGCTGGAGTGTCATTAGCAGCTGGTGCAGATACGCTACTAGTGCGCTCTGGTGTAGCAGACATTTCATCACCTGCTGATGGGAAGTACCCACTATTACCACCGCTATCTCCACCTTCACGGCGGCCAATCATGCGGAAGTAACTAGCCACTACCTCTGTAGTACGGCGGTTGTTACCGTCCTTATCTTGCCAACTGCGGTGAGTAAGCTTACCCTCCAGGTAAACTTGAGATCCTTTCTTGAGTTGAGATTCGGCCCGCTCGGCCAAGTTGCGCCAAACCACTACATCATGCCACTCGGTTTGCGTTTGCCACTCTCCTCCTTTGTCTTTGTAATTCTCATTAGTTGCTACAGAAAACTTGGCAACGACAGCACCGTTTTCCAAGCGACGAACTTCTGGGTCTCGACCTAAATTACCAATGAGGATGACGCGATTGACCATAAACTAGATAGGGTATTTCTGATTAAAGGGTGAAGCTTGGAAGCTTTTAAGTGTGCTTAATCTACAAGCTCAAAAGTTTGCAATTGAGCGAGCTAGAACTTCATCTTGATAGCCACTAAAAGCTACGCGTTCACCTCTGCTTAAGATTAAAATAAATATAACAGATTATCATCGAAGTACCAACCGATGATTTTCGGAAAGGCGAATTTACGGCAATTTTCCGGCTTGACGACACTAAAGTTATCCGGGGCATCAGGGGTGGCTTCCCCTTGGAAGTCGAGTTCCCAAAACTGGGCGATGATCCGTTGATGCGTCAGCTCTTGCTTGCGAGGCCCAACCTTTCGTTGAAAGCTTAGGTTTTCAATCGGCAACCAGCTAGGCCACTGACCTTGTTGCTGTAATTCGGACCAGCTCTCAAGCGGCGCATCCGTTTCCAGCAGGGGAAACTGATACAGGTTTTGCCAAATATCCTTGCCCGTCCGCTTCTCAATAATTCGGAAATCAGGATGACGGACTACCAGGTAGTTGAAGTAGCGCGTACGCCGCTGCAGTTTCTTCAGCTTCACTGGGCGCTGATATACGGTACCGTGCTCTAATGCTTGACACTGCGTGGCCAAAGGACACTCTGTACAACGAGCCGCCTTTGGCGTACAAATAGTAGCGCCAAAATCCATTATCGCCTGGTTATATCGCCCCGCATTATCCGAAGCAAGTACGCGTTGGGCAAGCTCTGCAAAATAACGTTTTCCAGCAGTGGTGTCGGTAGCGTCTTCGTAATCGAAATAGCGAGACAAAACACGGTAGACATTACCATCTACTACGGCATGTGGCAAATTAAAGGCGAAGGAGGCGATCGCAGCTGCGGTATAAGGGCCTACCCCCTTGAGCTTAAGAATATCTTCGAAAGTACTGGGAAACGCTCCGCCTAATTCGTTGTGAATAACTTTCGCCGCCGCATGAAGATTCCTAGCTCGGGAATAGTAGCCAAGTCCCTCCCACATTTTCATGAGTTCATCTTCTGGCGCCAGCGCCAAATCAGCTACAGCAGGATACTTCTTGACAAACTTCTCATAATACGGTCTCCCCTGCTCGGCTCGGGTTTGTTGGAGAATAATCTCCGAGAGCCAAATTCGGTAAGGATCATCGATATGCTTCCAAGGTAAGGGGCGCCGCTCCGGCTCGTACCAAGACAACAAAGCAGTAGTAAGAAATTCTTCGGCAGCCATATCCCAAAGGTAAAGAAAGAAGAGGCTTAGCTCTGCGCTTTAGATACTATTCATTGTACCCATAGCCCATATTTTGACCGTAAACGGACGCAGTGCTTCCATGCTGGTATCACTTCTTCTGAAAAAAAATCTGGAATTTGTAAGGATTGGCCCAAGCCATCCGTCTTATTGGATAAAAGCAACTGCAATTGATGATCCGAACTTGACCATGATTCATCACGATATCATGCAGGAAAATGATTAAAGAAAATGATGGCAGAGTGCAGCGTCAGTAACCACAGACAACTTTTAAACAGATGAAAGAGGAGTTCATGGAATTGCTCTATGAGAACCAGGGTATCGTCCACAAAATCTGCAACCTGTACTTCAGGGATAGGTTAGCAAAAGAGGACTACCATCAGGAACTTATCATTCAGTTGTGGAAGGCTTTCCCAAGCTTCAACAACACCGCCAAGTTTTCGAGTTGGATGTATCGTGTTTGCATCAATGCGGCCATCGATATCAAAAGGAAAGAAAAAAATCAGCTCAAGTACGTCAAGCTATCCGAAGCCAGGCCGGCAACGCTTACCGACAACAATCGCACTGAGAACATCCAGCAGGAACAGTTATACCAAGTCATCAGCAAACTTTCAGATGTCGATCGAGCTATCATTACGCTTTATCTAGATGAATACAATTATCGAGAGATTGCAGAGATCATTGGTATTTCTGAGAGCAATGCTGGTGTAAAAATCAACAGAATCAAATCAAGAATCATTAAATCCTTCGAGCATGGAGACGCATGAATTAAGAAGAATCTGGAAAACCCTTGCCGCAGAAAACCTGATCGAGGAAAAACTGGCTAAGGCTACCATCTTGGAAATTATCTCCCAAAAAGGTTATGGCGTGATCAGTAAGATCAAAGGCAAACTCCAACTCGATTACAAGGTGTATCTAGGTATTGTCATCTACATACCCTTGATGGCTGTATTCGTCACGTACTACACCAGTCACCTACAGCGTACAAGTTCAGTGGGGGAACTTAGCAGGCGATTTTTGATTTTCGGCCTTATCGAAGCCTTTATGATCTATGCGCTCTTGACCGTGAAAAGGAATATTGATTTTATATCCCACACCTCTAATACAGGCACCTTAAAAGAATCGCTCCTAAACGTAAGGTCGTATTTCCAGTCCATTACCAGGAAAGGATTTTGGATAGGGACCATCTCCTTGATGGCCATCTTATCCGTTATCGAATGGGATACACTGGTAAAAATGGGAGGCATCAATAATATGAACTTCTCATTCGACGGCCCTTTCACCTATGAGTCCTACTTTTCTGTATTTCTGCTGCTACTGATCATTGCTGTCCCTTTCATCGTAAAAGCAGAAGCGAAAAAGTATTCTGGTGTTCTAAACGATCTAGAGAAGACGCTTGAAGAATTTGAAGAGGAAGAATAGACTTCCATTTGGTGCTCTATAGCTACAAAAGAAAGGCGGCAGCTGAACGTGAAGCTCATCTGCCGCCAATGATTTTTGGGGGATAGTATCCAGTAAGTTGTACTGTTTAAGTGCTTACTGCACTTCGATATCTTTTTTGAAGAAATTCAATTGACCATAGCTCTTCTTGATCTGACCTTTCAAATCTTTGCGAGCAAAGAAGATCCGGCTCTTCACCGTACCAAGTGGCAGATCTAAATAATCAGCAATTTCCTGATACTTGTAACCTTGGTAATGCATGAGGAAAGGAATGCGGATGCTGTCGTCGAGCTTGTCGATCATTTTGGTCAACTCTTTCATCATGATACTGCTTTCTGCTTTATTACCTATGGCATTCTTGCCGGAATTGATGTAATACTGGTTATCAGTGGCATCCATGATGGTGTTAGCCTTAACCTTCTTGCGATAGTTGTTAATGAAGATATTCTTCATGATAGTAAACAACCATGCCTTGAAATTAGTACCAGGTCGGAACTTCTCTCGATTAGTCAAAGCGCGGAAGGCGGTCTCTTGATAAAGATCGCGTGCATCCTCTGTATTCTTAGTCAAACTATAGGCAAACGACTGAAGAAGCGTTGCCATATCATTAAGCCGATTGTTGAATTCAAGACTAGACATAATCTGTAGACTCTGGTTAAGGTTAAACAAAATCGGTAGTACCGTTCTGTTGTTGAATCAAATTTACGCCATGTTTAAACAAAAACCAAGCTTTTTTCAGATAAAATCGTCTTTCAGACTACATCTATTGTTCAAAAAACGGCCTGCAAGATTTCATACTTATTGATAATCAATGATTTATGAAAACAATAGATGTAATTACATTTTTATCTTTCTTTCAAGAAAAAATGAAAGTAAAGCAGTTTTGTTTAACAATCCCCTTCAAACCGCGGGGTTTTCCTAAACAAAACCGGCAAAAATGGTCTATTTCTGTGCTTTGACAATCAACAAAATAGCGACTGCCCCAAAAAAGACGTTGGGCAACCATACACTAATGGCTACCGGTAAGGCCTGCCCAGCTGCGAACACCGAGGCAAAACGAGAGAAGATTACGAAGAGTGCGCCAAGTAAAATACCCACCGCCAAATGTATACCCAGCCCACCACGCACCTTCCTGGCAGCAATAGCTACACCAATCAGTGTAAGTATAATTACGGTGACGGGTTCGGCAGTACGCCGCCAGAGTTCAGCCTCGTACTTGGCGGTATTCCCTACCCCACGCGAGCGCTGCCGTTGTATATAACGGTTAAGCTCTGCCGTGGTCATCATTTCCTGTTGATCCTTATAATCAATGAAATCGGCGGGCTGCAAATTTAGGGTAGTATCCATTTGTTCTCCCTGGCCATTAATCAGTGTTTCCTGTAGGCCATCAAAGGTCCGTATTTCATAATTGACCAATCGCCACCTATCGGGAGCTCCCAACCATTCGGCGCTACTGGCCTTAAGCAAATACACCAACTCGTGTTCGGCAAAACGTTCCAATCGAAACCCCCGAATAGTGCTATCTCGCTTGCGCCAGAAATTGACATAAGCCTTGGTCTCTGGCCCAAGGAACATATGGATATTGCGCTGTTTACCCTGATCACGATTCGGATCAAAGTACTTGTACTCTAGTGCCAAGCGCGTCTTAGTACCTTCTGGAATAAGATAGTGACTCCCCACTGCGTGGATAATAGCAATAAATACTGCCCCAATCATATAAGGGCGTAACAGCCGTTGGAAACTCACCCCGGCGTTAAAGACACTCAGGATTTCGGAGTTATTGGCTAAACGCGAAGTGAAGAACACAACGGAGATCAGCGTAAAGAGCGGAAATAAAAGCCCGTAGATGAATATGATGAAATTGGGGAAGTAACCGAAGATGATCTCCGAGCGGGTGATATCCGACTCAATGAACTTCTCTACTTTCTCACTGAAATCAATGATTACCGTGATCATGGTAAAGATCAAGACCGTAAAGAAGAAGGTCGACATGAACTTCTTCAGTATATACCAGTCAATCTTGGTCATAAGCGCTGCTGTAACTTCGGTACCATTTCATCTTTCCAACGCGCAAAGTCACCATTTTGGATGTGCATGCGTGCTTCTTTAACCAACCACAAGAAGAAGGATAAGTTGTGTATAGAGGCCAACTGCCCTCCTAATAGTTCTCCACTATGAATCAAGTGCCGCAAGTAGGCCTTAGTATGAAAACGACTTGTGGGGCACGGACCATCCGGATCTATTGGGCTATGATCATTCTTCCATTTCAAGTTCTTCATGTTCATCTGCCCATTACGCGTATATAATAGGCCATGACGGGCATTACGCGTAGGCAATACACAATCGAACATATCTACCCCCAGGGCAATGCACTCCAATAAGTTAACTGGCGTACCGACCCCCATCAGATAGCGAGGCTTATCAGTAGGTAGAATATCACAACATAACTCTGTGATGCGATACATATCATCCGACTTCTCTCCTACGGATAGTCCTCCGATCGCATTACCAGGCCGATCAAAAGAAGCGATGGTTTCTGCCGATGCCTTTCGCAAGTCTTCATAGGTGCTACCTTGTACAATCGGAAAGAGATTTTGCGTGTAGCCGTACTTATCAGGCGTCGAATCAAAATGGTCCACACAACGTTGCAACCAACGGTGCGTCATATCCATGCTATTCTTAGCGTAGCGGTAATCACAAGGATAAGGTGGGCATTCGTCGAAAGCCATAATGATATCACCACCTATGCTACGCTGAATATCCATCGCGCGCTCCGGCGAAAAGAAATGCTTCGAGCCGTCAATGTGCGACTGAAAAGTTACGCCTTCCTCTTTGATCTTACGGCGATGCGCCAAGGAATACACCTGGTAACCTCCACTGTCGGTTAGAATTGGTCGGTCCCAACCATTGAAGCCATGTAAGCCGCCAGCTTCTTCTAACACCTCCGTTCCGGGTCGCAGATAAAGGTGGTAGGTGTTACCCAAGATGATCTCGGCGCCAATGTCCGATTTCAACTCTTGCATATGCACACCCTTAACCGAGCCCACCGTGCCTACCGGCATAAAAATTGGAGTCTCAATCTGGCCATGATCGGTTGTAATGGTGCCTGCTCTAGCCTTAGAGCCAGGGTCCGTATTGTGAAGTGTAAAAGATAGCTTTGCCATAAGTAATTGTAGCGGCCGCAAAGGTATTGAAAAACCCTCGGACAGAGAATTAGATTGGGCCCTAGAAATTGGGCATCGTTAAGCTTCTAATTAAAATGGAACCACCCAAGACACCTAAGTCCACCTAAGGTTTAAACCATATAAGGCATACAAGGGCATTGAAGACAAGTCTGCTAGATCAACTAATCCAACTACCTCAACTAATTCAACTAATCTAACTACCTCAACCATCAAACATTCTAACCAACGCTACTCCTCTTCCTCGCGCGCCAAAAACTTCTGTAGTTGCTTGTAGAATTTGAGCGAAGACTCTTCCAGCCGTTCCGTCTCGACGGGGATCATGGAGAGAATCTCTAGTAGTACATTCATTCGGCCTTCCACATCGTAGAATTTGTTGATGACGGCAATCTTGCGATCTTCCACGATACAATAACCGGAATTGAAGTTCCCTTTCTCGTAGCGAACGGTGTACTCAATGTCTTTGAAGAGCGTCTCCAGTTTCTTTAAATTATGGCGGGTATACTTCATGTACTCTAATATATTCTATCCTTCCTTGGGTCGGTAAAGATAGTTTGCAACATGGAAAAGGGGAAATCAATAAGTCAGACGGCCATTCTGTCATGTTAAACGCCCAGTCGTAAATGATTATCCCCTATTTTTGTCGTTCCAAACTAATAGACGGGAAAATAATTAATGAAACAGTTATCGGCTTGGCTTTTTGCACTAAGCCTAGGAAAACTTGGACTTGGCGTGTGCAAAAGGACAAGCCTCAAAAGATAACTGTTTCATTAATTACCGTCAAACTACTAAGTGACTTAATGAGAAACACGTACTGCTTCTTTTCACATGACTTACAGCAGTATTGACTTTATCCACTAAACCGACCAAATGAACAATAATACATCCCCCCGGCTAACACTAATATTATTTGCTTTTTGGGCTTGGATGATTATCCCGGCGCTACATGCACAGACTTTCTCGGCTATGTTGGTAGCTGGAGTCAACTTATCTCAGATCGATGGTGATAAGCTGGGTGGCTTCAACAAATTTGGCCTCAATACCGGAGCACGGGTTAGTGCTCGACTAAATGATCGCTGGCACCTCAGCACAGAGTTCTTGTTCAGCCAACAAGGAGCTAATGCCGTAAAGACAGATGACATCTCCTCTACCTATGATCGAATCCAGCTCAATTTTGTCGAGGTCCCATTTATGATCAACTATAGCGACTGGAAAATATTGGCCAGCGCGGGTGTGAGTTATAATCGGCTCATCAACTATGAGGTGATTAATGATGACGGAGAAGACATCACCGAGCAAGAGATGTATCGGGAAGACATGCCTGCATTAGTATTGGGTGCAACCTATAAGTTTTCGGAGAAACTTGGACTTAATTTTCGTTGGTCGCGCTACCTGACTAGCCTTATCCCAGCTGATGACAACCCCAACACTGTTGATGTCAACTTTATTGGACGCACCATCGGAATACGGCTTTACTATTACCTGTAGCCAAAGCACATATTGAATATTGCCTTACCTTTGGGCATTTCCCACGATCTTGAACGAGTCATGATGCAGAAATTCCTTTTTATCGTCTTGGTGTTTAGTAGTCTAGTGATGCTCCAATGTGAGTCCAAAGAGCAGGCACCAGCCGAGGAGACAGAAACTACAGAAACAACCACCATCACTCCGCCTACCACCCAGGAAGCTGTTACTAGCCCCTACCCTAGCATTACGGAGGAGAAGATGCGCAACCTGTATGACAACTGCGACTACATCGACTACGTGTTCTACGGCACTAACTTCTCGATGAGCCAGAACCAACAGCCGGCTATTCGTTCAACCCTCGGGGGAATTTCTACAACTCCTGCTAAGGTACTTGCTAGCTGCCAGCCAGTAGGCCGGGTTTTCTTTATGATAGATGGACAGAACGTTGAAGAAGCCGATCTCTTCTTCGGTCAAACATGCTTGTACTACCTATTCCTGGAAAATGGCACCTATGCCTATGGCAACCAGCTCACGGAGTCAGGTTACGCCTTCTATCAAAGGATCTTTGAGCAAGCATCTACACAACCTGGGGTTCAACAGTAATGAAACCCAGATTAATCCTGCTCTCTGATCTTTGGGGGCAGGGCCAATCCCATTGGTGGAAACAGTATACTGCAGCATTAGCGCCTCATTTTGAAGTGCAGTGGTACGATTGCTGTGAATTAGCCCAATTAGAGTTAACACCATACGTACAGGATCATCTGCACCAGCAATTCGTCAATGGAGGAATTGAACAAGCCGTCATGGAGCTTCTTCAAAGAGAGTTGGAGCAGCTCGGTCCGAAGCAAATACTTGGTTTTAGCGTTGGTGGTGTGATTGGCTGGAAAGCCGTTCAGGCTGGCCTAAACGTTGATCAATTCTATGCCATATCCGCTACTCGGCTTCGTTATGAACAAGCGGCTCTTTCAGAAAATGGGCGTTTATGGTATGGGGACAAGGACGCTTTTCGGCCTAAGCAAGAATGGTTAAATCGCCAGCAACTACAATGCCATATTCTGCCAGATACCGACCATGACTGTTACACAGAACCCTCTGTCATAAAGCTCATCACCGAGACCTTGGTAGCTAAATAAGGTAGCTCAAGCACCCTACAACAGACCTAGAATCAAAGGGTAGTACTTATCCATCAATTTTTGAATACTATCGTTGCTTACTGATCCTCCCGTTTTGGAGTCTATCAACTGTCCCTCCTTGTCGTACACCAACTTAAAAGGATGTAACCAATTGCCCACCAAGCTCGCTCCTGCGACAACCTGCAGGTTCAATTGTCGTTTTTTAAATAAGGTTTGGTTTATCTCCTCCAAGGGATCTTGGGCAAAGGTCAATATGACAAAGTCATCGGAAGCAATTCTCTTATCCAATAACTCCAAGCCCGGTAACTCTATGATACACGGAGCGCACGCTAGAAACCAAAAGTCGAGCAGGACCACCTTTTGGTCTAGGGAATCGTAAGTAATAGGTATCCCATGTTGATCATAGAGGATTCGATCTCGATCTACCCCACGGATAATATCTACCAGATTAAACGTATCGAGCTGGCCAGATGGGGCCTGCCAGCTGATCATGATCGTATCGCCTGAAATTTGCCCAGGAGGAGCAAAAACCTGCCCCAATGCCAACTTGGTTCCGATAAGTAAGGTAAGAGCGCTTAACAAATATCTCATTCCACCAATCCTTATTAATCAACAATAGCATTAGCTGCAATTACTTTGCTATACCAGACTGCGGACGCCTTTGGAATACGCTCCAAGGTTTCGAAGTCTACATAATGAATACCAAAACGCTTGCTATAGCCTGATGCCCACTCAAAGTTATCCATGAAGGACCAAAGCATATAGCCCCGCAATTGTACTCCCTCTTCAATCGTTTCCTGGCAGGCGGTCAGGTACGACTTCACAAACTGGAGTCTATCTTGGTCATCTACTTGGCCATCTTTTAACTCATCAGGGAAGGCACCACCATTTTCGGTGATAATTATTGGTGGGTTATCATAGCGATCGGCGAGCCAGTGCAAGAGCTTCTTACATCCCCAGGGCACTACAGCCCACTGCATTTTCGTCAACTCCCAGGCCGGATCTTGTTGTAAGACCACATCCTGGTCTTCTGACAAGCCACCGTTACCATACACATTGCCCTGCACAACTTCTCCCCCTGAATCAGCGGCTAGCATCGTCGTGTAGTGGTTGAGACCGAAAAAGTCGCTAGAGCCTTTAAGTAGAGCGATCTCCTCTTCACTGAACTTGGGCAAGCGATCTCCCAAGCGATCAATCATACACTGTGGATAGCGCCCGTGGTAAACGGGGTCTGCAAACCAGGCTACGAAAAACTCGAGTGCTCGCTGTGCTGCCTCCACATCAGCCGGACTATCCGTCAGCGGCTCCCGCCAGTCACAGTTATTACTCATACCAATTTGCCCACCTTGAGTCGGCTGGAATCTGGAACGATACACCTGTACCGCCTTAGCATGAGCCAATAGTAGATGGTGTGCTGCTAGATAGGGCTCGCTATTTGAGGTTCGCCCGGGGGCAAATACGCCTTGTCCGTATCCCAGTACTGCCACTACCCAAGGCTCATTAAGGGTGATCCAGTTCTTCACGCGATCTCCGAAATGCTCGAAACAAACGGCAGCATAGTCAGCAAAAGTGTCCGCTATCTCTGGATTTAGCCAGCCATCTTTTTCCATTTCCAAAGCTAGTGGCAAATCCCAGTGATAGAGTGTCACCCAAGGCTGGATGCCATTCGCCAACAACTCATCAATCAATTGACTATAGAAATCGATGCCGGCCTGATTGACCTGATTACTTGTGCCGTCTGGAAGTATCCGGGACCAAGCGATGGAAAAGCGGTAGGCGTTCACCCCCAGCTGCTTCATCAGCTGTACATCCTCTCGCCAACGGTTGTAGTGATCGCAGGCTACATCGCCCGTTTCTCCCTCATGAATGCGTCCGGGAATTTGGGTAAAAGCGTCCCAGATGGAAGGGCCTTTGCCATCGGCATTCCAGCCGCCTTCAATTTGATAAGAAGAGGTAGCAGTACCCCAGACAAAATTTGGAGGAAAGTTCTTCGTAGCCATTGTTATCGATTGAGCGCCAAATATAGACAAAGCCCATGCAGCATTGTCTGCTGACACTCAAGAAAACAACTACAATAGGTGCTAAAAAACTGCTTAGGCTACCAAAGTACCTATCTGCTCTCCTTGTACGATCCGTCCAAGGTTGCTCGGATCATTGATATCAAATACAATGATTGGAATATCATTCTCCTGGCAGAGGGTGAAGGCAGTTGTGTCCATCACATTCAATCCGAGGCTAAGAACCTGATCAAAAGTGAGGGTTTCGAAGCGAGTTGCTGACGGATCCTTTTCTGGGTCGGCAGTGTAGATACCATCTACGCGCGTACCTTTTAGGATCACATCTGCGCCAATCTCATTGGCCCGAAGGGCAGCAGCAGAATCGGTAGTAAAGTAAGGGCTACCGGTACCGGCGCTGAAGATGACTACCCGACCTTTTTCTAGGTGGCGAATAGCACGGCGGCGGATGTAAGGCTCAGCTACTTGGTTAATGGTAAGTGCAGAGACAAGGCGGGTAAAAACCCCGTTATTCTCCAGGGCGCTTTGTAAAGCCATTCCGTTAATAACGGTAGCTAGCATACCCATATAATCACCTTGTACACGCTCAATGCCAGAGTCCTTGGCTTGGAGGCCGCGGAAGATATTACCACCGCCGATGACGATAGCCACCTCTACTCCTAAATCTACTAATTCTTTTACCTGTTCTGCATAGTGTTGCAGCATGCGGGCTTCGATACCAAAACCCTGGTCTCCCATCAGGGATTCTCCACTTAGTTTAAGGAGTACGCGACGATATTTAATCATAAGAAGAAGAACTCTGTAGCTTGTTTAGACAAAGATCGTAATTCAAGATGCATTATGCAAAGCTCTCCGAGTTAAGAGAGCAAAAAAAAGGCGAACCGTTTCCGATTCGCCTTCCGTATCATTTAACCTAAGGTTATGTGCTTAAAAGCAGTAACCGTAAGGTCTTTCTCAGTGCTATTAAGATAGCCACCAACGCTTTGCTTGCCATCCTTCACGAAAGCCTGCGCCAAAAGGGTGCTTTCTTTGAAGAACTTGTTCAAACGTCCTTGAGCAATTTTGTCAAGGATAGCTTCAGGCTTACCTTCTTTGCGCGCCAACTCTTTACCGATCTCCAACTCTTTTTCGATGATAGCTGGATCGATATCGTCTTTGCTTACAGCGATAGGCTTCATTGCAGCAACCTGCATAGCTACGTCACGACCAGCATCGTAAGCTGCATCACTAGCAGCAGACAAGCCAACCAAAACAGCAGCTTTGTTACCCATGTGGATATAAGGAGCAACCATTGGAGCTTCTAGACGCTCGTAAGTCAATTCCATCTTCTCGGTGAACTTCGTTAGAAGATCATCCAAAGTAGACTTCACAGTACCGGCAGCAGTAGCAGCACCCATCAACTCATCTACGTTCTCAGGGAAACCAGCCAAAGCAGCTTTAGCGATATCAGTTACACCGTCGATGAACTCTTGGTTCTTAGCAACGAAATCAGTTTCAGAACTCAGTTTCACTACTACACCACGGCTCTTATCATCACTTACTAGTGCAACAACAGCACCTTCTTTCGCGTCGTTACCGGCACGCTTAGCAGAAACTTTCTGTCCTTTCTTACGAAGAATTTCAATGGCCTTGTCAAAGTCACCCTCAGCTTCGTTTAGGGCCTTCTTACAGTCCATCATACCTGCGCCAGTCATGTCGCGCAGTTTTTTAATGTCAGCAGCAGTTACGCTCATTTTGACTATTTAATTTTATGGAGTTAGCGATAGAGAATTACCAAGTGGTGTCAATCACAGATTCTTACTTCTGTGCCGCCTGGGCATTATCTTTCTCTGCTTTTGCTTGCTTGCGCTCTTCTAGTCCTAGCTTGATCATCTCCGTGATATAGTTGGTGATGATAGCGATAGACTTAGAAGCATCGTCATTACCTGGGATTGGGTAATCCACTTGGTTAGGATCAGAGTTGGTATCTACAACACCGATGGTGCGTACACCCAATTTCTGAGCCTCAGCAATGGCAATGTGCTCGTGGTGAATATCAACGATAAACATCGCAGAAGGAGTACGGTTTAGGTTAGCAATACCACCTAGTACCTTGTCCAACTTAGCGTGCTCACGTGTTAGCGTTAGACGCTCTTTCTTAGTGATGCTGCTCAAAGAACCATCTCCTAGCATACGCTCGATGTTCTGCATCTTACGAACAGAACGGCGGATAGTAGCGAAGTTGGTCATCATACCTCCCAACCAACGGTCGGTTACGTATGGCATGTTTACGCTCTTTGCAGCGGTTGAAACGATCTCGCGAGCTTGCTTCTTAGTAGCTACAAACAAGATCTTTTTGCCGGCCTTTGCCATCTGACGGGCGGCCTGACCAGCGCGCTCCAGACATTCGCTGGTGCGGTTGAGGTCGATCAGGTGGATACCTTTACGCTCCGCGAAGATATACGGAGACATCTTTGGATTCCACTTCTTCTTAAGGTGACCGAAGTGTACACCTGATGCGAGCAACTCTTTATAATTAGGCTTTTCCATTATTCTTTTTGATTTTTTAGTTCCGCTCTCCAGCGGAATAGATTACTGAGCCAAGTGTGAAATAAAACCACCGGCTCGAAATCTTGAAAATCCAGTGATTAACGCTTAGAGAACTGGAAGCTCTTACGGGCCTTAGGCTTACCGTACTTCTTACGTTCAACTACACGTGCATCACGCATCAGGAATTTCTCGTCCTTCAATGCCTTACGGAAGTCTTCGTTCAACTTCACTAGGGCACGGGCGATTGCCATACGGATAGCTTCCGCCTGGCCTTTGAAACCACCACCGTCAACGTTGATCTTCAGATCGTAGATCTTGTTGTCAATCTCTACAGTGCTGAAAGGAGCGGTTACTTTTGACTGGATATGTGGCTGGGGGAAGTAGTCAGCCAATGGCTTACTATTAACCGTGATGTTGCCAGTACCTTGAGTAAGGTATACACGAGCAACGGCGGCCTTTCTTCTCCCGATGGTATTGATCATGTCCATTATATCGAAGAAAATTTGCGTTCAGTGATAATTAGATTTCCAGCGTTGCAGGCTGCTGAGCAGTGTGTGGGTGCTCTGAACCAGCGTAAACGAACAGTTTCTTGTACTGTGCACGTCCTAGCTTGGTCTTAGGTAGCATACCCTTAACAGCAGTCTCTACAATTGCGATTGGCTTCTTCTCTAGAAGCTCTTTAGCTTTAGTAGCACGCTGACCACCTGGGTAACCAGTGTGGCGTAGGTAAGTCTTCTGGTCCATCTTAAGACCAGTGAAGCGAACCTTATCAGCATTGATAACGATTACATAATCACCGTTATCGAAGTGAGGCGTGAAATCTGGCTTATGCTTTCCGCGTAGTACAGAAGCAATCTTGGTACACATACGACCAACAACCAATCCTTCAGCATCGATAATGTGCCACTTGCGCTCTACAGTAGATGGCTTTGCCACCTGCGTTTTATAGCTATTTGTGTTCACTATAATTAGCTTTTATTGTTTTCGAAATGCGTCTTTTGGTACTCAATCCGCACCCTTTCTCGGGCGGTAAAGCGTGGGACCTTCCCCAAAAGCCGTGCAAAGGTAGCGGCTATCGCCCAAAAAAAGAAGCTTTTTTCAAAAAAAGTTGCACCCCGACCTTCATAACTCCTTGAAAAACAGGCCAAATTTCGCCCAAAAAATTTAGAGCTCGAAAATCAGCCACTTCTCAGACTACTCGAAATACACAATAAACCCTCATTAATACGGGTCAAATTCCGACCTGGAAATACAAGATTCTGCAAGTGCATTCATAGGGGCAATTTAGTATGGCTAGCGTACAATTTAAAAATCTTGGAAGCGTCAATTGTTGACTCACAGCCTTCGAATACCTTTGATTCGGAATTCGGAGATGGGAATTCGGAAATACCTCCAATTCCAAACTCCGACTTCCCAATTCTGATTTTTGGGGTTTATACAAATTTGACTGTCACTTACTTGAATTTCATTACACCTCACGTTACGGCTAACATTTGGGTCTGGCAATTGACATACCCCAAGCTAGCACTGGCCATTCCCCTCTATTCTATTTACATTAAAAGTGTTAATCTCTCTGGTAATTGGCTAAAAGGACAGAAGCGTACTAATACCTCCTGTGCCGCTCTTACCTTTCTCTCACTATTCAAATACGCGCTTATGAAAAGATTGCTGTACACTTTCCTCGTATTATCCATTCCTTATCTACTCACTGCCCAAGACGGCATTAACTGGGTTTATGGTACCGACCATTATACAGAAGGCTCCAACATCCTGGCGTTACCCGACGGTAGTTGGCTGGTTAGTGGCTTTAGTGCTGGCCGTCCCAGTACAGCTCAGATGATTCCCATTATTGGCCGTTACGCTACCAGTGGCTGGGAAGAATTTGATCTAGACGCTATTCTTGAGTACTACGGTGAACTCGGTCAGCTATCAGAAGTATTGTACGATCCAAGTACCGGTCAATACCACTTTGTCCTTGGCCAAGGCGTTTGTGACGTGGGCATCCCCAGTGAATTGATTTCCTTTGGCGCATTGGGCAACTGGCAAACCTCCATCAATTACAGTGCAGGTCGTGAGTTTGCACTTAGTACCGTACCGGGCGATGGATTTATCTGGAGTCCGCAATGGAATCCTGAAATGCTTTGGCAACGAGGAGCAGATGAAGTAGTTGCTCTGAACTATAATTGGAACGAAGGTGATGAGCTGATGGCCTTAGGCCATTGGCAAAGCGGCACCTTTCTAGCCCAGACACAGGATGCACTACTCCTTTTCTCTTTCAATGAAAATGGGGCATTACTGACGGACACCTATACACCTGCAGCACCAAACAGCAGTATCCAAACCTTTGAGGTACTTAACGATGAGCAAGTGGTAGTCCTGGAGAATGACACCCTCCGCATCTTAAATACGGACTTAGAAAGTATTGTGCAGATTGCGCTGGAGGGCGTTGGCACTAATCATTTAGCAGTAGATGAAGATTACATTTACCTTCTCCAACAACTTCCATCTGATGGTCTCAACGCCTTCTTTCTAGAACATGACCTTTCGGAAACAGGACGAACAGTCGTTGACCTAGGTGATTATGAATTAGGGGACATGGATGCTGCAAATGGCAGAATTGCCTTGGTAGGAGCACAAAATTATACCAATACAGTAGGTGGCGCCGAACCTATCAATAGCCAGTTGTTTGTACGCACCTATACAGCTGCCGGACCAGATATCCCCGACGAGCATGATGTAGAAGTACTTGGGATCACCTTAGGAGACATAATTTTTGAGCCCTACCCCTTCGGTCCATGTGGTAATGGTAGAATATTGGACCTTATGGTGGAAGTAAGAAACAACTCCCCTTTTCCGATTGATGACATACTCTTGAAGTTTGAGCTCGATCCTCCCTCCATTTGCCCTTCGATCTGTGATCCTTACGTCACTCGGCTCCAACATCATACGGGATTGCAGCTACAGCCAGGTGCTGTTATCAGCTTACCATTTGATGACTTCTGGATTAGTGGCATGAGTGATGTTGATGAATTTGAGGTATGCATCAATATCACGGCCCCGAATCAACCGATGGAAATGGACCTTGCTAATAACAGTAGTTGTGAAACTGTGGTCGTACTCGACACTGATAATGCACCCGTTGCAGAGAAACAGGTGTCAATATCCCCTAATCCTGTTTCAGAGCTGCTTAACCTGGTCCTTCCGGCAGAGACGAAAAGTATAGTCGTCTATGATGCTGCTGGCCAAATGGTTCATCAGGAGAATGTGGAGGATAGAGTGGGCTGGCATGAACTAACTGTAACACCATTGCCAAATGGCCTCTACTTTGTTAGGACGTTAACGGAGCAGGGAATTTATACTGGACGATTTATCAAGCAATAAAGGCTAGCATAGGTTATGCAAGTTGCATGGAATACCTGAAACAGAGAAGCCGCTCCCGAATCAAATCAGGAGCGGCTTCTTAGTTAGGTTGTACCAAGTACCTTATACTAAGTACCTAGTACCTTATACCTAGTACCAATTACTTCTTAACGAAAGTCATCGCCTTCTTACCTTCTTCTACTTCTACGATGATAGAGTAAGTACCAGCAGGAAGGTTAGACACGTCTACGTCGTTAGTACCTACACCAGTGATTACTTGCTGACCCAAGAAGTTCAATACCTGGAAAGCCTGTACTGGAGTAGCACTGCGGATAGATAGTACCTCAGCAGTTGGGTTAGGGTAAACGCTAGCTTCGATCTCTGGGTTGAGGTCGTTTACGTTTACTGACATGTCACTAGCAACAACGCTACCTAGCGTTCCCTCATCAGCAGGGTTTGCGTTAGGACCAGTTACGCTGAAACCATACTGGATCAACAAACCATCAGCCAAAGCAGAACCAGCAGCGCTTACTGAAAAGTCACCAGCTTCAGTAAGAGTTGTAGTACCTGAACCGCCCAACGCATCGGAAAATCCGTTGTTAGGATCCAATGCTTTGATGAACACAGTTACAGTGTAGTCGTCAGAGAGTGTGAACGACTGAATAGTACCAGAGAAGTTAAGATCAGTACCATTGAAGCTCGCACCTGGCTCGATAAAGCTGTTCGCCTCCATAGTTGCAAGACCTGCACCAGTGCTCTGGTCTACCCACTCTGGGTTGGTAGTGTTATCTGCGTAAGCGTTGAAGTTTGGCTGCAAAGTGACAGTATTTGCATCCGTGTCCAGAGTGCTCTTCAAGTTATCAAAGCTCCAAGGATCACCAAACCAGTAGTCACCATTAGCTCTGAAAACATTCATAAATGACTTCCACTCTGCACTGGCGTCAATAGTTACATTGTTTTGTGCTACCAACATTGGCAACGTCAACAATGAAAGCATAGCGATTGTAAAAATTTTCTTCATCAGTTTACTTAGTTTTAATAGTCAAGAATGATTTATGAATATAGTTAAGTTCTGTACGAGACAGAATACCACATTTGCGTTTTGTACGAAATCCTAAGTCTTTTCCTAACACTTTGTACACGAACAGACAGATTATTGGTTTTGTTCACGATTCTACTTCAAGTAAACAGTATAAACCTTTGAGTCTCTTGCAATAGAGCTAAGATAGTGTAAATTTTACACCTAGGAATTCGCTTGATAATGTTGCGAAACGAAAAATGTACACTTGAACAGTTAATGCACAATGTTCTGTGCACTAATTTTTCGATGAGCTGGCTGTTACAGCACTAAGAAACATACTTTTAATCAATTAGTGGGGGGCTACAACCAACTTACCCGTCCCAACCCAGCGGCTATCACCAATCAAGTAAAAGACGTAATTACCAGCGGGTAGGTTGTCTCGTTCCAGCTGTATAGATCCGGTTAACTGTTGGAAAGAAACTTCCATCTTGCGGCCTGCCATATCAAGAACCCGAAGCTGTAAGGGTTGGTCAATACCCTGCGGGATGGAAATTTGTGCTACGTCCTGCATAGGATTGGGACTCACATCTAAAGTTACTAGCGCTGCTGTAGGTGCTCGTGTACTGGTAATGGGTGAGCAGATCACTTCACTAGCTCCCAGGCGCAGGAATAGATCATCAAAATAACTATCATTATCCGTTCCAGCATTTCGAGTTCCTCTAAGCTCCATAGTGATCTGAACGGTTTGAGCAGGAATGATTACCTCCCCACTCACAAGGGTCCAATTACTGTTCAGTGTGGTGAGCACGTCACTCTCCCCCAGGGTACTGCCACTTTCATCTTCAAAGAGTAGTTTCATTTCCGGCCGGTCACTACCGGAATAGTTGGATAGGTATCCACCAAAATACGCTGTGAAATTGCCGCTAGTGATGGAGTCCTGATACGCCGCCACATTGATGGTTTGAGTCGCCACTCCTACTGCACTATGATCACATAATCCACCAACGGCAAAATATTGTTGCCCGCTGTTCGGGGCAACACCATTACAGGCTCCATTGGTTAATGCCTCCACAACCCCCTCTACAACTGTCCACTGCTGCAAGTCATTTTCCGCACCTGGATTCTCCAACAGGTTTGGCGTTGCGACAGATTCGCCGGTAGAAAAAGTAGCTGGTTCCGACCACTCACTCCAGTTCATTTCCCGATCACGGTAGCGTACGCGCCACCAATAGTCACTTTCTTCCGCTAGCCCTGTGACCTCTTCATCAGTGAGATCATCTTCAGCCTGCGTGTCGATATCGTAATACCAGTTTTCAAAGTTTTTCCAGCTCTCAAAGACAGGTTCCGTAAAGTCGTCTTCGGAGATTGATACCTGCCAATGGCTCTGCCCATGCGTTGCGCCCTCTGTCAAAAACGGACTTGCTTGGAGAACTACACATTCTGGTGCCAATTCAATACCTACTGGGTATTCTGGCTCTGGCGCAGCTAATTCTGTGGGATTGAGTCGAATGACTAAACTGTCCATCAATTGATTGTCGATTACTTGATCCTGATCACCACGGCTGATCCGTTTGATTGTGAATTGCGGCGATTCACCATCAGTTACCTCAGCTACCACAAAGCCGTACTCATCTTGCGAAACCGAAAATTCATCATAGTCAAAATTGGGAAACTCGCCCCAGTTATCGATCGCGCCACCAGCAGAGGCTACGTTGATCCACAAATGCTTATGATCACGCGATTGCCCACGGGAATATCCGTGTGTATGTCCAAAGAAATGGATACTGGGCTTACCGCAGGTTGTCGTAAACTGCTCCAACCTAGCAATCACCTCACCGGTAAAGTCAGACTCTCCGGGGGTCCATAGTTCCGATTTGTGGGGATGATGAAGTTGGGCAAAAATGAAATCAATCGTGCCCACCTCACAGCTTTGCTCCAAGATATTGTCAAGCCATTCGAGCTGATCTTCATTGGCGAAAGCACCGTTAGAGTCCAAGCCAATGATGCGCAAATTACCGTAATCTTTAAACCACCAATGCTCGGTATACTCGGGTGTGCCGTTTTCCGGCAGGCGAAAGTAAGTGTAATAAAAGGCACTGTTATTCTCGTGGTTTCCAAGGACTGGATAAACAGGAACATGCCTGAACAGGCTCGCGGAAGGATCAAAGAAAGTGTTCTTCCACTGATCGTAGCTATTTCCGTTAGTGACAAGGTCGCCTGGAATCATGACCAGGCCTATTTCGTCTTCAATAGCTGTTTCTCCATTCGTCAGGTATTGAATCACCCCCTCTTCTACTACCTCTCTAAATTTATCCGGAAAGCTACCATCGCGCTGCATATCGCTCATTGCCACCAGGCGGAAAGATTGGTTGTCGGTGGCAAAAGGTGGCGTACGGAAACTATACACTTCAGAAGTGGCTGCTCCAGTTTTTACGCGGTAGAAATAGCGGGTAAAGCGCTCCAGGCCATTGATCCGCACCTCATGCACTCGGGCATCGCCGTTAGACGCATAGGCAATACCACTCGCCTCGAAGCCTAATGCTTCTGAAAGCCCCCACTCCACTATGCTCTCATCGCCAGCATCCGTTTCCCATAATATGTGTACAGCGTTCGGTTCTACATCCTGAAGATATGGTTGTATGCGGATGGCTTGTCCAATAACTGCACCGGCAGACAATAGTAACAGGAGTAGAATGGAAGTTCTCATTTTTCAAAGGTGGTGAGGCAACTAACCTCGTATGACATCAATGGAGGAAAGATAGCACTTTAGGCAGTTTTCATGCCACGCCTTCGAAACTTAGCCATCACATTCAGACTAAGCGAGACTTATTCTTCAACTTCTGACGAAATGGCTGTCAAAATAGCATCAAGCTCTACCAGCAACGGTTGGTAATGTTCCGTTTCCGTCAAGATGCTAGTAAGGATGAAAATCATCAAGCTGTTTTCAAAAGCAGTAGAATTGAGTACATCCAGGTTACTGTGACTGCCCCTACTAGCGCCCAAGCCCATTATCTCCTCCGAAGCACCAACTTGGTCCAATACGGTCCGAATGTGGTACTGATCTTCTCGAAAAATGTCCAGAAGCTTTTCTCTCTGATCACGCAGATCAGCTTCTTGTCTAGCAATGTCGTCTAGGAAGGCGTTCCAATTGGTGAGCTGTTTACGCAGCTCGGCATTAGATAAATCTTTGAGGCTACCAGAACTGATCATCTCAGCTAACAGCGAATTGTTCGGATTAAAGGAAATATCATAAGCAAAGGCCTGAAACAAAAGTTCGGATAGCTCCTGCTCGGTTGGGACTTCCTCCTCATTACTCATGTAATTGGCAATTCTTTTAGCCTCCGCGTAGTTTTGCTCATTTACTCTCAGCAGCTCTACTAGCTTCATTCTACTCGCCATGAAGTCGCGTTGTAGACCCTGCAAATACACATGTTCCTTATTGCGGGTTAAACGATCCTCATTGGCATTAGTAATGGCCAAAGCCAAAAGGATACCAATGACCACTAAAGCAATCTCACCAACAGCATACATTAAGTACTTGCTGAAGGCTCCGCTTTGTACATATTGCTGACGAATTTTGCGAAAGAATCGAAGCATAGGCGTTAGGGTAAAGAAAGGATAAGATTTTCTCGGTTAAGGATGCTGGTGATGGCTACTCCTCATTACATGGAAAAGCGAACCAATACCGGAAAATGATCGGACGGATAACGATTGTTTCGGCGGCGATCGTCAATAATGCGATGACTTGTGGCCTGCAAGCCACGAGTCAGAATGTAATCAATCCGGGCCGTCACTTCCAGTTCTGTATCAAAGCCATTAAATGTTCCTTTCGGGCCATAAGCTTGATAGCCTTTGCCATGATAGGTGTCTTCGTACGTCGCCAGTAGAACTTGCATCGGCCTGCTTTCCGGCTCACAGTTCAAATCTCCCATAAGGATCACCCCTTTATTCTGGAGTCCTTTTGTCTTCAGTAGATCAACTAGTAGTTCTGCGGATTTTTCGCGAGCTACCTCTCCTCGATGATCAAAATGACAATTGAAGATGTGCAGTGTGTCTCCTGTTTGCCGGTGCCGGAAAACGCCATAGGTCGTAACTCTATTTAAGGCCGCATCCCATCCTTTGGAAATAGAGGTTGGTGTTTCAGAAAGCCACAATACTTCACTCTTGAGAAGTTCGAATTCACTGTGTTTGTAAAAGATAGGAGCGCCTTCACTATCTGTACCTTCACCGTCGCGGCCGAAGCCGATATAATGGTACTCGCTGAGCTGTTGATCAATAAAAGAAGTCTGCTCAGGTAATGCCTCTTGAACTCCGATGAAGTCTGCTTGATAGTAGGCCATTAATTCAACAACCTCCTCCTTGCGGTGCTCCCACCAATCGGGACCATCGTTCGGGTTGTTGTAACGGATATTGTAAGCCATGACGCTCGATTGCCCCGCCAGACCAACACAGAAAAGCACAAACAGTATCGCCCCAAGTACTACTCGTTTCCGCATAATCTTTTGGAGTAAGTTACGACAGCCTGTCATAAACGAGTCAGAATCTGTCTAGCATTATGCATGCAGTCAAGTTTCCCCCTTAAATTTGAACCTCAATTAACATTGACTCGTTTCAAAACCATATGGCATTTCGTCCAATCATTCATTCCCGGGTTTACCGCGACTTTCTGGCTATCGAGCCGAAGGACTACCACGGTATTATCCGTTTCTATGAGGAAAAAGAGGACGAAATTGAGAACTTAGAATTAGAGGAGTTCTATGAAATGCAGCAGACGTTTACGCACGCACTCTTCGAGGTGGGAGCTTACCGTCAGTTTTTAGCAGTCGTAGACCAAGCTATTCTAGTGACCTTGGAAGGGGATTACATCTTATCCAGCAACTCGAATCAGCAAGAACAGTTTGAGCAGCTACTTTTTCGCAAAGCGGCCGCGTACTTGCAAACACTACAGACGGAGAAGGCAGAGCACGTTTGCTGCGAATTACTGCGCATCAACCGAGAGCATGAGCTAGCATTGCTACTGCTACGCAAAGCTATCCGTCAGCAAGATACACTCATCAACAGGCATACTCGGGCGGCTTCAATCTTGCTGTTTGGCCTATCTGCCCTGGTCATTTTGGTGGAGGTACTTTTTGTACGCCACTTCTACAATCAGTACACTGCTGGAATCGAACTAAGCCGTAATCTAATTTTCCTCTTGGGCTTGGTGGTTTTGGGTGCCGGAGAAGCCTTGACTTTCTGGCGAGCTTATCGCAAGTCTCTAGCCTTTCTTAGCCGATAATATACCTACCTTTGCGGCATGATAGAAGCGTTCAAAGAATCTCCGGTTCTGCTCCTCTTTGTAGTATCCGCTATTGGCTACTGGGTCGGGAATATTCCCATCCGTGGCACTAAGTTGGGCGTGGCGGCTGTACTGTTCGTCGGCTTGGCATTTGGTGCTATCGATCCAGGTCTTAGTATGCCAGATATCGTCATCGTATTAGGCTTATCAATGTTTGTCTATACGATCGGCCTGAGTAGTGGACCAAGCTTTTTCTCCACCTTCCGTGCACAGGGCTGGCGAAACTTCTCTTTTATCCTGGCCATGCTCATTTTCAGCACTTTGATTACGGTCGGCCTCTACTATCTATTCGACCTTAATGCTGCCACTGCAGCCGGCTTGCTAGCTGGTAGTAGTACCAATACAGCATCACTTGCGGGTTTATTGGATCTGATCCAGCTCACCCAACCAGCCGAAGTACAAGAGGCCATGAGCAATGCGGCAGTAGTTGGGTACTCCCTCTCCTACCCAATGGGTGTGCTTGGGGTTATGTTCGCCATTAGCGTAATGCAACGTTGGTTCCGTATAAACTATCCGCAAGAACTAGCGGAGCAGAATCTGATCTTGTCAGGAGATAATATCCGACGCCAAACGATCGTGATTACCAATGAAGAGATAGCAGGACTTGCCATTAGAGAAGTCTTTCAGCGATTCAAAAAACGACTCGTGTTCGGTCGCATGCAAAGAAAAGGGGTAGACCAATTACCCAACATGGACACTCAACTGGAGGTAGGTGATCGATTGGTCATAATCGGTAATGCCGCCGTCATGGACGAGGCCACCGAAATGCTGGGAGAGGTGCACGAACAGGAACTGTCCTATGATCGTACTGCCTACGATGTCCGTCGCCTGTTTGTCTCAAATCCTAATATCGCCGGCGAGAAGATTGCTTCGCTGAATCTCGCTGAGAAGTTTTCTACGATCATCACACGAGTACAACGGGGAGATGTTGACCTCCTAGCCAGCGGTGATACAGTACTAGAGCTTGGCGATCGGGTACTCGTCATTGCCCGAAGAAAAGACTTCGACGACCTCAAGCAACTATTTGGCAATAGCTACGAAGCGCTTAATCATATCAACCTCTTATCGTTTGGATCTGGAATGGCCCTAGGACTAATGCTGGGTATGCTCACCTTTACATTACCGGGAGGACTATCCTTTAACCTAGGCTTTGCTGGTGGACCACTGGTAGTGGCGCTGATCCTAGGTGCGCTCAGAAGAACGGGCCCCATCGTCTGGACGCTGCCCTTTGGTGCCAATCGTGTACTAAGACAATTGGGATTAATACTACTCTTGGCCGGTATTGGAATTCGCTCAGGTCACACCTTCTTGAACACAATTCTAGCCGGCGGTGGTGGATGGCTCTTCTTATGTGGAGCCATAATTGCCATTACCACAGCTTTCGTGACCTTATGGCTGGGCTACAAGTGGCTCCGAATCCCATTTGGCCTCCTGACAGGTATGATTGCCACGCAACCGGCGATTTTAGAATTCGCGCTAGACCGCGCCGGGAATCGACTACCAAGCATGGGTTTTACACTGATCTTACCCATTGTATTGATCACAAAAATTCTCTTTGTCCAGCTCCTATTCGCCTTTTTGAGTTGATTGTAAGAACGGGTCGTTGAAATCCGATTATATTTGTTTGAAATCCGATTAAATCCCCCGCATGTATAAGGGCTCATTTTGGTGCTTGTTCATGATCCTCCTGTTGCCAAATCTACTCCAGGCACAGCTCACGGTCATTGTGGAACAATCACCATCTTACACGCCTGCGGAAGACACACTCTATTTAGTCGGTAGCTTCAATAATTGGGACCCCAAGGATGATAACTTCCGTTTCTCCTCCCTCGATGGCGGCCAATGGCAATATGATTTTCTCACACCGATGCCGGACTTTGAGTACAAGATCACTCGAGGGTCATGGAAAAAGGTAGAAGGAGGTAGCCTCGCTGAGCCCATTGGCAATAGAAGCTACGTGTATAATGATCAATTAAGGGATACCGTCCGCATTAATATTGCTGGTTGGGAGGATCTCAAAGAGGCCCTACCCTATCGCGACACCATCCTAGTACGAATTACCAGCTTACCAGAGAATACTCCACCAGACGCCACCCTCTACATTGTAGGCTCCTTCAATGGCTGGTCCCCTGCTGATCCTGATTTCAGAATGGAAAGGGACTCCAATGGCTTTTTCCAGGCGATGGTGCCCATTAGAAATCAACTTACAGAGTACAAGATTAGTCGAGGTAGCTGGACTACAGTTGAAAGTCGGACTAATGGACTGGCTCGCCCAAACCGCCGTTATGAGTATCAGGACGGTAGCAATCAACCAATAGTCCGAATCGAAGTCGCTAACTGGGAGGACTTGGCAGGCAACCGTATCAGTTGGTATGAAATCTTTCTATTGCTCGCTGCGATCCAAGGTTTACTCCTTGTCGTTGCCATCAACAGTTTCAAAGAAGCTGGCAGTACCACTAGTCGACTTCTTTCTTTGTTGCTCATCTTACTTTCAATTACATTCCTGGCCCGGATCGGCGCCTTTGATCGGGAAATATTCCAACAGTATCCCAAGATTCTGCTCGTACCTGATCTGATCTACTTCACCTATGGCCCCATCTTCTGGCTATACCTTCGGTCCTTACAACCCAAGAGTGGCCGACAATGGCATTGGGGGGTGCATTTCATTCCTTTCATTATTGCCATTGGGATTTATCTACCCGTGATTGGGATGAGCAATTTCGATTTCACGACGCAGGTAGTCAATCTCGAACTGAGATCCTTCTTCATTGGATCGGCAATGGCGGGCTTAGTGTTCAGTGGTTTTTACTGGGTATTAAGCCATAACTTCTTGAAGCGACTACAGCTAGGAACAGACGATGAATCTTCTCCAGTCATGGGCTTCCTTTGGACGGTTTTTTATATCCATTCTCTCTGCCTCCTGGTTTGGATGAGTACATATCTGATCGGCTTTATTGGTATCGCGCTAAACCAACACTGGATTGGGATAACGGACCGCATGACAGACGCTACCTGGCTGGTCTTGGCAGTGGGAGCATATACTATGGGGTACTATGCTATGCGTCAGCCACAAGTATTCCGGAGTCCAAAACTCCCAATCATGGCTGTGAATCCTATCCTTGCAGAAGAAGCGGTTGGACGCCTTGAGCTATCTCACGACATTGAGCATAGCACGAAAATCAGCTCATCTGCTAATAATAGTGGAGCCGTGGCCCCTCCGCTCAGTGATTTGGAAAAACTCGAACAAGTCATGCAGGAGGCGAGGCCATACCTCAACCCTGGCTTAAGTTTAAGTGAGTTAGCAGCGCAAGTACAACTACCAAGCCATCAGCTCTCCAAGGTCATTAACGATGGATTTGAGAAGAATTTTTTCGATTACGTCAATGGCTATCGCATTGAAGCTTTCAAGCAACGGATTCGCTCTGGTGACCACCAAGAACGCACCATCTTGAGCCTTGCCCTCGAAGCTGGCTTCAATTCCAAAACGGCCTTCAATCGGGCTTTCAAGAAGCATACAGGCCAAACCCCGCGTGAGTTCTTACGAGAACAACAAGAATAAAGCCACTGATTTACAGCACTTTAAAAGTACCACTTTCCAAAGTCCCACTTTTTGAAGGCAAATTCCGACCACCTTATAAAACGGTGCGCAAACTCCTTTTTATCGTACTAGATTTACGAAAGTTTTATAGTCGAAATAATATTAAACAAAGGAGTTATGAAAGCAAAAATTCTACTTTTCTTCATTGCTTCTATCCTATTTGCCGAAACCGCTTATAACCAAAATTACAGCCAGAGCACGGATGTGATGCTACAAGGATTTAATTGGGTATCACACTCTAATACGAATGGCTGGTACAATGTTGTACAGAGTAAGGCGCAAGAATTAGGAGATGCTCAATTTGATATGGTGTGGTTACCGCCACCCAGTGATGCGGCTGCACCGCAGGGCTATCTTCCGCGCGAACTCTATGACGTAAGTACGAACTACGGAACTCAACAAGAACTCACCAACTGTATCAGCGCCTTACACAACCAAGGCATCAAAGTTCTAGCTGATATCGTGATTAACCACCGTGTAGGTACTACCAACTGGGCAGACTTTACGAACCCCACCTGGGGCTGCTGGGCCGTTATTGCCAATGACGAGTGGGGCTCAAACGGAGGTAACCCTTGTGGAAACTGGGACACCGGCGACAACTACCACGCCGCCCGCGACCTCGACCACACGAATACCACTGTGCAAAACGATCTCATCAGTTGGATGAACTGGCTGAAGAACACCATTGGATTTGATGGCTGGCGTTATGACTACGTTCGTGGTTTCAATGGCTACTACAATGGCCTATACAACGATGGAACAAACCCTTACTTCACAGTAGGTGAGCTTTGGGACAACTTGGATCTGAATAATGTAAATGCTCACCGCCAGCAGATAGTCGACTGGATTGATGATACGCAAGGAAAGTCGGCAGCTTTTGACTTCACTACAAAAGGCGTTTTACAAGCCGCCGTCAATAATCAATACTGGAGATTGAATATTGGTGGCGGTGCGCCAGGCGTCATCGGTTGGTGGCCTTCAAGAGCGGTAACCTTTATCGACAATCATGATACAGGGAGTACACAGGCCTACTGGCCGTTCCCAGGTGGAAAGGTGATGCAGGGATACGCGTATATCCTCACCCACCCTGGTGTACCATCCGTATTCTGGGATCACTACTTCGACTGGGGCCTAAAGACGGCTATTGACGAGCTGATCGCAGTACGCAAAGACAATGGCTTGCACAGCGAAAGTAGCATTGATATCAAGGAAGCTCGCTGGGACCTATACGCTGCTGAAATTGATGGAAAGGTAGCGATGAAAATTGGACCAGGTTCTTGGTCACCAAGTGGTTCAGGATGGGTGCTGCGTACCTCAGGCAATGACTATGCCGTATGGGATAAAGCTCCAGCTGGAGATCTGACTATCCATTTCAAGCCAAGTAGTTGGAGTACTCCCTACTTGTACTTCTGGAATGCCTCACCAAGTGGCCATACCACGGGCTGGCCTGGTGTACCGATGCAATCTATTGGCAACGGCTGGTATGCTTACACCCTGACAGGAACTGACTGCAGTAACTTCATCGTAAGTAATAACGGTTACCCACAAAGCCCCGACATGTGGACCTGTGAGGATGCTTGGATTGAACAAGGCAACTGGTGGAACTACACCATGACCGCTGCTCCAAGTACTAGTCCTGAAATAGGCGCAGGCTTTGCCGACGGGATGGCCCCTACACTCAGTGCCACACCCAACCCAATACAGGATCAGGGGCGTCTACAGCTACAATTACCTGATGATGGTGAACTACAGCTTAGCATCCACAATCTAGCCGGCGTAACCATGACTGAAATTGCTGCCGGACAAATGCCGCGCGGCCATCACCAATTTGACTTTGACACCAACGATTGGCCAGCAGGAATCTATCTGGCCACGATGCAATACCAACAGCAAGTCTTAACTATGAAATTGATTGTTCTGCCGTAGTATTCAACAACACTACACACGACATCCGGAACCATCGGTTTTAATAGGATAGGACTGGAGAGTAATGAAAACGTTCATTGCTCTCCTGCTTTTTTTATGAGGATGCATTTCCTCGCGTCGGGGGACGCTTGGGAGTGGGATTTAAGATGACTAACCTTGCGTCGGGGGACGCCTACAAGCGTGGACGCTTAGGTGCACTTAGGTGTCTTAGGTGGTTCAAATTACCTCGCGTCGGGGGACGCTTAGGTGCGGGATTTAAGATGACTTACCTCGCGTCGGGGGACGCTCGGGTGCGGGGGGCTAAAAACAGTCATCCCGAACTCCGGCAGTTGCCGAAATTCGGGATGAAAATAGATCCAATCGACTAAGCTTATGCTTGTGCTAGCATTGTCCTTCTAGAGCCGTAGTGCGGCTATAATTTAGGATTGACTGCAGGCTACGTTTAGGGGCAGTGAACTTCACGCGAGGAAACTGGCGTTTAGCGTTCTTTAGTTGCTCCAATTCTTGCGCCAGGACCGGGTCACGACGCACCGCATCCTGGATAGCCAATCGCTGGGCAATGGTGGTTTCAGCATACAGATAAGCGATTAAATCTTCAGGTGTAAAGTTTTGCTTCATGAAAGGCATTTATGGCGTTGAAAAATGTATTAAGTAAACTAGGAAATGGTAGGCCTTATTGTTTGTTTGGTACATATTTTTTTGTTAAAGGTCATTACCACACAAGCAATACACCTACCAAAGAGTCCTATTATTTGGTACTACGATACCACGTTTGTGTACGGTAAAGTCCGGTCCAATGTTTACCCCGAACCTGGAGTTCATCGCTCTTACCATCCTCAAACCAGATACTGCATCCATAGGTGCTACCAGACTCAGGATCGAGAATGGTACCATCCTTCCAATAATCGCGATAGGTAGACAGGTCTTCAATAATGACCATACCCACCACTGGCTGATCTTTTAGCTTGCCCTTACAGGCATCACAAACCGTATCATCAGGCTTAAGTAGAAGGTCAATAATTTTTCCGTAGAGCTTACCATTCTGCTCGTAGATTTCCACTTTAGATCTGGCTTGACCAGAATTGTCATCAATGGTTTTCCAAACTCCAATTGGGGATTGCGCGGACAGACTGACGAGAGCGCCACACAAGAGCAAGAGCGAAAACAAATACTTCATAATGAATTGTGCTTTTTTGAGTTAACACTGATTGTGAATAAAAGTTAGCGCAGTATTCGGCATTACCTATCGCTAGCCGAGCTTCTGATACAGGAATGCAAGGGAGCAATTTCGCCTTTGAATCTAGTGTGTAAATGCATAACGAAGCAAATCGTTTTTTCGTACAAAGGCTTATCTTACTCGCACCAAATTATCTACGCACCACATGGATTTCCCAACCATTATTCGCTACGCCTGGCTAGCATATGACAGTACACGCCCAATCAAGCGCATCTCCGACATTAGCGCTATGGTCTCTACCAACCACGTATATAAGATTCGCCTGGAGGATGGTCATAACATTATTGCTAAACTCTCCTACTTCGGCACCTACGACAACTTCGTTGAGGATCACCAGATTATCAACGTATTAGGGAATAACCTACCAGTACGTTACGAGAACTTCTTGTCACGTGCCCTAATGAAAGGCAATCAACTATTTTTCCACCGTTTTCAAAACGATATCATTGATGCCTGGGTGGTCTTTTTCCGCCCCATTAAGATCAAGAAGAAACTCCCCCGACGATTAGATTTGCCACATATTGAAAAGCTGGCAAAAGAGTTCGCGGGCTTCCATAAGAGTTGTCATTTGGTGAGACACACCCTACCAAATACCTCGAAAAACATGACCACCGACATCAACCTTCTCCTGGAGGAGGTAGACGACCGATTCCCAAAGTACAAAGACCAGATCAAAGAGCAGTGTGAGATCTTTTTAAACAATACCCACCGCATCAATGTCAGGGGGTTTGACAAGATCCCCGTATTTGTCGATTGGAATATTGGCAACTTCTCCGTGAACGGTAGTGGTAAGTTCTACTCGCGCTGGGACTATGATTGGTTTCGGATGAGCTCTCGAATCGTAGACTTCTATTTTATCAGCCGGATCGTATCAAATGTAGGTGATCGTACAGTGTTTACTTACAATGTAGAGACGATGATGGAGGACCGGTTCATCCATTTCCTCAAGGCTTACCACGCGATATATCCATTGACTCGACCTGAAGTAGAATTCATTAAGGAGGCGTATCGATTCTTCCTCTTAAACTACGTGATTCGAGAGGGTAACTATTTCTTCCGCTCCGCCATTGCGGAACAGTTACAGCACGATGCACTGACGCATCACTTTAAGACTATTGATGAGCGGTTTAAGGTAGGGAAGTTGTTGAAGGCATTGGATTTGTAGGGGTTTGGCTGTTCGAGTGGTGGGTGTTCGAGTCGGGGGACTCGAACTAACGGGACTCGAACAAGCGGACAAGCGGGACTCGAACTAGCAGGGGGCGTGTGGGAGATGAGAATCTTTTATCTTCGCGTTTTGATTGTCAGACCTGATTAAAGTACTCTTGTTTTGGAAACATCGGCTTTTCTTGACATTGCCCAAAACTACCGGGCTATCTTTCTCGATTCTTATGGGGTAGTAAAGAACCACCGTGGCTTAATTCCTGGTGTATCGGAGACCATACGCGCACTACGCAAAGCAGGAAAAACGATTCGCGTATTGACGAATGATGCCTCTCGTAGTCCCGAACAGCAGTCCAAGCGTTTTGGCCAACAAGGATTGACTGAAATCCCTGCCTCAGAGATCATCACTTCAGGTATGATGGCAAAGCTGTTTTTGGAACAAAAGGTGAAGTCTGGTAAAGTAGCCTATTTAGGTACCGAAAATGCAGCCCATTATATCCTGGCGGCAAATCTGAATAGCATTCCAGTCAGTGAAATAGATCTAGCCAATTGTGAAGACATCACGGCTATGGTCTTCCTGGACGATGAAGGCTTCGATTGGAACCGCGACATCAACACCACGGTTAACCTACTGCGCAAGCGCAATATTCCTGCCATTGTCGCTAATAGTGACAAGCTGTATCCTGTAGCAAAGAACGACGTGTCAATTGCTACAGGAGGTATCGCTAAATTGGTAGAGAGTATTCTAAACCGGAAGTTCATTCACTTCGGTAAGCCTGACACCCAAATGTTCAACTACGCCTTCGAGGATATCAATCAGCATGGAACTTTCCATCGCGATGATATCTTAATGGTAGGTGACACCCTCCATACCGATATTCTTGGTGGGAATAAATTTGGGGTACATACAGTATTGGTGCTATCCGGAAACACGAGAGCTCAGAATGCAGATATACAGATACGCTCAACGGGAATCATCCCGGATTATGTCTGTGAATCGATTGTGGGCTAATCCTATTCTAACTTGCGCTAAAACCTCCTTTTCGCTACCTTTGCGCACGCAAAAATGTAAATAATGATTATTCCAGCACTCTGGTTTCACTAGCTATTCTTCTCGACCTTGCCGTACCGCCGGCAGCTAGCTTTGTATTGTATCATTATTTACCCCCCAATTCCCCATTCTTATGCTCGATAAATTAGCCGCGATCCACGATCGCTTCCGCAACTTGGAAGAACAATTAGCTGACCCTAGCGTGATCAGTGACATGGATCGTTTCCAGAAGACCAATAAGGAATATAAGAAGCTACAACCCATTGTTGAGGCTTACTTGACGTATAAAGACCTACTCGGCAATATTGAAACGGCCGAAGAAATGCTCCGCGATCCTGAGATGAAGGAAATGGCCAGCATGGAACTGGATGAATTGAAGCCACAGCGCGAGCAAATGGAAGAGGAGATCAAGGTAATGCTCATCCCTCGCGACCCTGAAGACGAGCGCGATGTTATCATTGAGATCCGCTCTGGTACAGGTGGTGATGAAGCAAGTATTTTTGCCGGTGACCTTCTGCGGATGTACTCCCGCTATTTCGATGAGATGAAATGGAAAGCGGAGGTACTATACGAGAACGAAGGAAGTGTTGGCGGTTACAACAAGGTGGTTGTAGAAGTGAAGGGTGAGGATGTTTTTGGCCGCATGAAGTTCGAATCGGGTGCCCACCGGGTTCAGCGCGTTCCAAAGACGGAGTCGCAAGGCCGCGTACATACCTCAGCTGCTACTGTGGCGGTAATGCCGAAACTAGAAATCGAAGATGTTGAAATCAAGAAATCAGACTTGAAGATCGACACCTTCCGTTCAAGTGGAGCGGGTGGACAGCACGTAAACAAGACAGAATCTGCAATCCGGATTACGCACTTGCCTACTGGTATTGTTTCAGAAAGCCAGGATGGTCGTTCGCAACACAAGAATAAGGAAATTGCTATGGCTCAGTTGTTGCGCCGCATTCAGGAGCAGCAACGCAAAGCCCACGAAGCTGAGCAGACCTCAAAGCGCCGTAGCCTTGTAGGATCTGGTGACCGTTCAGATAAGATCCGAACTTATAACTACCCACAGAACCGGGTAACCGATCACCGGATCAACCTCACGCTCTACAACCTGGATCAAATTGTAGAAGGCCAAATTGGTGGTATCATCGAAGCCCTACAGATGGCTGAGAATACTGCCAAGATGGAAGAGGGCATGACCTAGGTCAACAACAATACCCAGAATAAAATACCGCTACTGGTCGGACAATTTGGTCCCCTTCAGCTGCAGTGCTGAGGTACAGCACCGTATGGCTCCATTTCTCGCCGTACTGTACTACATAGTCGTCTTTTTCATCACCATCTAGATCACCGTTCCATAGCACACGTCGAGCAGTATCCATGTGAGAACCATGAGGATTCAAGACTTGCCGCTTTTCACCCTCCTGTATAAATAAGCGAGTCCTCCAAGGTTCTACAGCAGTCTTAGTGCGCTCTTGTTGTATTGAAGGTGGAAAAGGATTGGGCATTCGAGTGTTTTCGATCGCCTTGGGGTACGTTTCATGGAGCAACGCTCCAGACGATAGCTGATCAAACCGCTCCCGGCTGCCAATAATTAAGATTAACCCTCTGTTGTCGGCTACCGTAATACTCTGCGAACCGACATCCTCATAGTTGTAAAAGATCCGGGGATCAACCACTCGAAATTCATATTGATTTTCACCGGTATGGTACAAACCCATCCAGGTAAAACGATTATCGTTCGGAATATTACTAAAACAGCCAAAGCCAGGCAGAAGTAGGTGATAGTCCGTGTTGATGTCTTCAAAATTCGCGCCCTTGTTCCAATCTACTGTAGGTGCTAAGAAGCCACTATAAACAAAGCCCACATTTTCCTGATATTTCACCTTCCACCAACTTCCTTTAAACTCCACGGTACTCGGCAAGTTGGCATAATAGAGGGTACGCGCTGGCAATGACAACGAGCCAAAGCCTTCTGATGCTAGCAGCTCCACTTGTGCACCAAAGGGCAGGGCAGACAAGATCAGCGATTCGGGGTGAGGGTTCTGCCGCATATTCAAACCATTGAAAGAAACGACTTTGTATTGGTTATTGACAATGACATTGTCTTGCGCGAAGACTAAGGCAGGCAATAATACCAAACCACATAGTGCTACCACGACTTCAAGGATTCTGAGCTGTTTCATACTGGTGGGTTTTACACCAATATCAGCACGAACCAGCTCTCGAATCCAGCCTTCTCCAGTATTCGTTGCAAAATCTTGAGTATACGTTGCTCAGACCGTCTAGAGGGCTGCACATCTGCTTTTCCTAAGTCCATTTGCCTTATCTTCCGCTACCGAATTTTACCGCTTTGCTGCGTCTATATTCGTTCAAAAACAAAAAGACTAGTCATGAAAAACATCCTTTGCCTATGCCTTGCCTTAGGGCTTCTAACCACCGTCATGGGGCAAGACCAAGCGGAACCACCAGTGGTTCTGGAACCAGAAGTAAGTACTACCGAACAAAGCGTAACCATCAATGGAGAAACGATTCCGCTGGTCACCAAAGCAGGTACTACCCTACTGCGCGATGAGAATAACGATCCTATCGCATTGTTCGGTTTCACCAGTTACACCCACAAGAATGGGGGCATAGATCGCCCGATCGTCTTTGCTTTTAATGGCGGGCCAGGTTCTTCTTCTTTCTGGTTGCATATGGGCGTACTAGGCCCGAAGCGCATTGTGGTAAATGACCCGGACTTCACTCCGGCTTCTCCTTACCAACTCGTCAACAACGACTACTCCATTTTGGACGTCGCGGATCTAGTAATGATTGACCCCGTTGGTACTGGCTTAAGTGTACCCACTGGCAAAGCCAAATTCGAAGACTTTTGGGGAGTGGATCAAGACATTCGGAGTATCAGTCTCTTTATCACGCAGTACCTCATTGCCAATGACCGCATGAACTCCCCTAAGTTTCTATTGGGTGAAAGCTATGGCACCTTCCGAAATGCTGGTATCATGGATAGGTTGCTATCGCAAGGAATTGCGATGAATGGGGTGATCATGGTTAGTGCTGTATTTGACCTACGTACCCTGCTCTTCCCTCCAGATGATGATCTGCCTTACATTGTACACTTCCCAACCTATGCTGCTACTGCCTGGTATCATAAGAAATCGCGCACGCGCCATGGAGACCTGGAATTGTTTCTGGACGACGTGAGAACCTTTACGGAAAAAGAGTACGTCCCGGCCTTGTTCCAAGGCGATCAACTAGCAGAATCAGAAAAGGAACAAATCGCCGAAAGCCTATCGATGTACTCAGGAGTAAGTAAGGAGTTCTGGCTACGCGCAGATTTGCGAGTAACGAATGGCGAATTCTTCCAGGAATTGCTGCGCGATGAAGGCGAGACCGTAGGACGCCTGGATTCTCGTTATTCCGGTATTAACCAGGATCTTCTAGGACAGACAGCAGATTATGACCCACAAAGTCTGGCGATCTCTCCTGCTTACATCACCTCTTTCCTAGACTATTTGCACCGCGACCTAGGTGTACGCAAAGACTTACAATACACCATCACTGCGGGTCGTCGACCAGGATTTAAGTGGGATTGGAGTCATCAAGGAAATGTTCGTTGGAATGCCAATGCTGCTATCAACACTGGCCCAGACATGGCTCGTGCCCTTACCCGCGACCCTAACATGAAAGTGCTCATCCTCAATGGCTACTATGATATAGCTACTGTGTTTTACGGCGTAGAGTATTCCATTGACCACTTGGGTTTACCATCACACATCAAGGACAATATCATCATGAAGTACTATGAGGCGGGCCATATGATGTATACTCATCAACCATCTCTAGTGAAGTTTAAAGAAGATGTTGGAGGCTTTATTGAAGACTGTCTTCAACGATAGTCACCACCTCCCGTGGCGGAAATCGATCTTCTCCGTTCCAATAGGCGAAAGCCGTTTGAAGCGAAATGAGAACAAACAAAATGGGGAAGATTAAAATGATGCGACTTTTCTTCTGCATGGCTGTATTTGTTTTGAAACAAACCTAGGCCGGCAGAGGAAAAGTCGCTAGTCGTTTTGAGTAAGTGTAGGGGTTGGATGAAAATTCGTCGAAAGAATATTCAACTCCCTAAAGGATTCGCATCCGATCTTAAAAATCCATACCCAAAGAGATATGTAGCTTCGGCTCCTGCACCCTTCTAGTCTCGTAGCCCCAGCCATAATCCAAACGTACCATGTAGCCAAATAGAAGTACGCGAGCTCCCACACCGTAGCTAAACACAAGCGGATCTCGGAAGTACACTACCCGCGCAGATACTGGTGTAAAGACGCTTGGGTTCTCTGGGAAGGTTGTCGTGTTGAGCGGATTCTCATCTCCATACGGATCTGGTCCACTCCAAGCGGTACCAGCATCAAAGAATCCGATCAACTGGAAGTTGCGGAAGAATGGCGAACGAATCCGTTCCGAGAAATATCTGAACAGCGGAATACGCGCCTCCACATTGGTTAGCACATAGGAGTTACCATTACGGATATTCAAGTTGAATCCTCGCATGTTATTCGCCAAAGCAACGAATCCAGGTTCTTCTGTTGGTCCCGGAATATTGGTATTGAATTCTGGAAGCAACCAGTTATCTGTACCACCTAGGTAATAAAGAATACGATCCTGACCGAAGGATACCGCACCAGCCAAGCGGAACGCAAGGATAGAACGCTTGTCAATCTTTAGGTAGTGGCGAGCATCAATACCCGCTACGCCCATAAAGCCCCGCTCAAAGTCGAAGCTAAAGCGCGGATCAAGGCTTGCACTAAAAGTCTTATAGTACTCATTGTACACCTTCAGGCGAGTACCTTGGCGTAGGTTCATCGCCAAATCCAGCGTGTTATCAAAGACGTATTCCATGCGAATACCTACCCGTTGGGTACGATCTGGTGCTGGAGCGTCTTCCAGTGCTGTTTGATCAGTAGCTAAGTACTGCACACGGTCACGACGTAGCGTACCGGTAGCACGCAAGCTCTGGAAAATATCTAAGGGATAGCGAACGCCATACTGCCCTAAAACCACATTGTTCTCTCGGCGCCAAGGCACGAATGACTCGCCTTCCTCACTAAATCGTTGGTTACGGCGGTACACTGCATAGAAGCGATCCAATCGGCGCTTGCGATTATGTGCAATCAGGAAGTATTCCGTTCCATTGAAGCTTGTTGGAAGGCGCATTCCTCCCTCCACTACGTAATCTTCAAATAGATCTTTAAAGTTGGCCTTTAGTAGCAAACTCAAAGGTTGCGTATTAAACCCGTCTGGATTCGCCGCATAGCTATCCAAACCTTCAAACAGCAGGTCATTATCCATATTGAAGGTCACGAAATCGGTCCGGAAGGTCGTACGATATGGCGTAATACGTCCTGGACGGAAGCGATATACCTTTGGTCCTGTGTCCTCCCGAACGGTAGTTACGGGTTGCGAAATAGGGTCGAAAGTGCCCGTTTCTCCGAAGACCGTCACCTCTGCAGGTTGTGTTTCTTCTGGCTCGGGCTCAGCGAACGTCTCTTGCTCGGAGAATTCACTTTGGAATAGGTAGTTGTCAATATCAATTACCTCCGTACTGTCCACCGCAGCCGGCGCGGGTGGTAGATCCGGCTGAAATTCTGTTGGGGGCGGTAAGGTTTCTACCGCTGGAGAAGTATCCTCAGCAATGGCTGGTGGCGCATCTTCCTGAATTACCGTCGAAGGCACATCATCCCAAGATGTGGCCTCTATTTCTGTCAATAACGCACTTGCCTGAGCATGCTGGAAAATCGTAGCATTCACCGCAGATATCGGCTCCGTCGAAATACTACTCAAGAGCATATCACCAGGTGCAAGACCCGGTGCAGGGAAGTACTCCAGCAATCGTCCGGTGCGGAGCGCCAGGCTTTGATGCATCAGGTTTCGATCATAATTGGTGGCAGCAGCTACCACTGCACGTTCCTTAATGACGGGGAAGACCTCCACCGTATCGATTAAAGTGGTATCTAACTTCGTCAAAGAAGAATCGGCATGCATGACGATCTCCGTACCGTCATTTAAGGTAATCCGCTGATCATAGTGATCTATATAGTCCTCCAAGAATCCGATCTCACGATTGTAAAATCCGCTACGATCAGATAAATAAGCGAAGTAGGTAGTGTCTACTCCAAGCGGCTTACGCTCATTAGCCAATGGCGTATCTGTAATTCGAACCAACTCACCGGGGCGATTAGTCAAATCATAGTAGAACAGATCATAGGTATTAAGCGGTAGAATGGTATCCAGTCGCCGTGGTTCCATTGACGTATCCGTACGATTAGACGCAAATATGATCCCTGTACGATCCCGCACACGTACGGGCATGGCATCTAGATCATCCCAGAAGTCTTGCGTAATACGCTGTGATTGACGCGTAGCCGGATAGTAAAGGAAAATATCTGAAAACCCACGTACTGTAGCCGAAAAGACCATCGTAGACGGATTCACATATTCGACAGAATAAACGCGGTGATACTCCGTACTGAGTTCTTCTGTGATTTCTACATCTTCTAAAAGATTATAGCGTAGTAGACGCGGAACATCCCGATGCTCATACAGGATGGCTAGCTCTTGTCCACTTGGGTTCCAAGCTAGAATCGGGTAGTTATAGTCTGTAGCCTGAATGGCATTGCGAAAACCATGCTTAAAGATCAGCTCGCGTTCACCTGTTTGTAGATTCTCCAGGTAGACCTTATAGCGGCCAATCTCATTCAGCACATAAGCAACCTGTTGCCCATCAGGACTAATCTTCATTTGCGTAATCGGCAGCTCCCGCTTGTTCTTCACAACCACTTCCTGCCCCTGTGGCGTATTGCGGTTCTGACCATCAATTTCATAACGCTTCAGGAAATAGTTCTGCCAATCATTCAGGGTTATCTGATAGGGCGTACCCAAAACGTATAGGAAACCGCTTTCTACGCTACGATTGATACGAGTCAGGTATAGTAGGTTAGACACCGTAGGCGTACCGTACAGCTCTGCGATGTAATACCAAAAAGCATGACCAACTAATTTCGGATGCGCATCAGCCATGGCTTCAAAACCAGCGTACTCACCCGAATTCAGAATGCGTCTTAGTTCATCATCGCGTTCCGTATTCCAGGCATCACCGATGTAAGCTACCAACCCTTCCTTAAACCAATCAGGCAGGTTGAGCAATACGGCATTCTGTACAATTTCTTGAAGGTTGGAGCCAAAGAGCATGGCCTCCAAATACACCGACGCTACCCCTTCGCGAATTTGGCGTCGTAGATCGTTATGGTCACCATTGAAATAGACAAAGATTTTATTCCCCGCAATCTTAGTCTGCCCAGCTACATTCGTAAATGCCTCATCGTTCCCGATATTACTCTGCTTTAAATCCGTAAGATCTACATAGACAATGATCTGTAGCTTCTCATTAATGCGATGCTCCAGAATGCTCTGGATGAAAGCAAAATCCTGCTCTGCCGTCTGCACCACAGCCTGACCAATATTACGGCCTTCACCGTACCAGTAAGTGACAAAGTTGTCACTCTCGTACTTCATCCATTCGTCGAAATCACGATGGTGCTGTACGCGGTTCTTTCCGAAGGTTACCTGAGAAGTCTGAGCAGCAAGTGGAAATGAAAGCGCGGATATAAGTAGAAAGTAAAGCAGTTTGCGCATAGTATAACTTTTTGGCATTGTCGGGAATGCGGGGCGGCATCCTTATACTTAAACTCAATAAGTGGATTGCCGTTTTTGTTGTAGTGGGCTTCGGCTAAATCGCTACTTTTGTGCGCAGCGGACCAAATTCTTTTGATAAGGTATCTATTTTTCGCCAAAAATGCGAGCCCTTATACCTACATAAAACTGCAAAACCATGGCTCAAGTTGTTCAGCTGACGTTTAATCCCTTTCAGGAAAACACCTTTATCGTCTACGATGAGACGGGTGAGTGCGTCATTTTTGATCCCGGCTGCTTCGAAGACCACGAAAAACAAGGCCTGGCAGCGAAGATCGACGAGCTTGGTCTAAAGCCCGTTCGGCTGATCAACACCCATTGCCACCTGGATCACGTCTTTGGCAACAAGTTCGTTGCGGAGCGGTATGAGCTGCCTTTGGAAATTCACGAGAAAGAAGCCTCCCTACTGGCTGCTGTTCCGCAAATTTGTCAGATGTATGGCTTGCCGATGCCGGATGAAAGTCCTGCACCTGGTTCTTTCTTGGAAGCAGGCGACACGGTAAAATTTGGCAATACCACCTTGGAAATGCTCTTCACCCCTGGCCACTCTCCTGGCAGTCTCAGTTTCTATTGTCGGGAAGACAAATTTGTCATTGCCGGTGATGTCTTGTTTTACGGCAGTATCGGTCGCACCGACTTACCTGGAGGAGACTACGATACGCTTATCAACTCCATCAAGACAGAACTCCTTCCGCTAGGGGATGATATCACGGTTTATTCCGGCCACGGCCCAGCCACACGGATGGGTTACGAGCGGAAGAACAATCCATTTCTTCAGGACTAGGACTAGTCACTTCTTTTAGTGACCCCATCAACAGTGAAAAGTTTGAAAAACTAGCATTTGGGCGCATCCCAAGTGCCCTGCTTGATGTTTAGTAATTTTCAGACCGCTCATGTGGAATAAAGCCAAAGCTCATGCAAACCCTTCACTCCGCCCAAAACTTACAACAAGCGTACGACCCAGAGGCCTTTCGGCAAATAGGCCATCAGTTGATTGATTTACTCGCCGATCACCTGGAGCGTATCCAGCAGCCTGGCGATTATCAACTCATTCACTATCGCGAACCGGAAGAAGAACTGGCCTTTTGGCAAAACGATTTTGCCAGTGCCCCAGCGGAACCGATGGACTTTTTCCGCAAGGTATTGGATCATTCCACGCACGTGCACCATCCGCACTATATCGGGCATCAGATTTCTGTACCTGCCCCGATTAATGCATTGGCTGGTATGGTCTCAGATATTCTCAGCAATGGTACTGGTGTTTACGACATGGGTATGTCTTCCAATGCACTGGAGCGTGTTGTTACGGACTTTACAGCCCAGAAGATTGGATATGATGATACTGCCAGTGGCTTCCTAACTTCCGGCGGCACACTAGCCAACCTCACCGCTATGCTGGCCGCGCGTTCTGCGAAAGCACCTGGTCAGGTATGGCAGGAAGGGCACGATGAGAAGCTGGCCATTATGGTATCCGAAGAGGCACACTATTGTATCGATCGTGCTGCTCGAATTTTGGGGCTAGGACAAGAGGGCATTGTCAAAGTACCAGTCGATGATCAATTCCGCATTAGAATTGATTTGCTAGAGCGCTATTATGAGGAGGCTCAGGAAGCCGGGCATACTGTCATCGCTATTGTAGGCTGTGCGGGTTCTACCGCAACGGGTTCTTACGACGACCTGGAAGCTATCGCTGATTTCAGTAAAAAACACGACCTCTGGTTCCATGTTGACGGAGCCCATGGAGGCGCTGTTGTCTTTTCGGACAAATATCGCTCCCTAGCCAGTGGCATAGAAAAAGCAGATACCGTTGTCCTGGACTATCACAAGATGCTAATGACACCAGCATTGAATACTGCATTGATATTCCGGGATGGGTATCGTAGCTACGAAACCTTTCAGCAGCGGGCGCAATACCTCTGGGAAGCGCAGCAATCACCAGAGTGGTATCATTCCGGCAAGCGAACTTTCGAATGCACCAAACTCATGCTGAGCATAAAGGTATATGCTACGCTTCGCACCTACGGACCGCAAATCTTTGCGGATAATGTGGAGCGCCTGTATGATCAGGCAAAGGTTTTTGCTAGTCTATTGGAAGCAGCACCAGATTTTGAGCTGGCTGTGAGTCCGGAAGCTAACATCGTCAACTTCCGCTACACCGATCTTCCCCGCGAAAGCTGGGATTTAGAAAATGGCAATATTCGTCAACGATTAATTGATGATGGCCGTTTCTACATCGTGCAAACCGTCATCCGGAATCAGAAATATTTGCGTGTAGCCATTATGAACTCAGCAACAGGCGAGCAACACTTCGCCGCACTTATGGACAGAATCCGATCATTAGCGAAAGGCTAAATAGCCTACCAATGCGACACTAAACAAATCCTAATCATTCATCATCACAGAGCACATGCGTTACGAAACTATAACGAATACCGACTTAAACGTAAGTAAGATCTGCCTGGGTACCATGACCTACGGCGAACAAAATACCGAAGCCGAAGGCCACGCCCAACTAGACATGGCGGTGGAGCGCGGCGTGAACTTTATCGACACCGCTGAGCTCTACTCCTCTCCAGTGAAGCCAGAGACGCAAGGTAGCACCGAGCGCTATATCGGCAACTGGCTGAAGCAACGTGGCAATCGTGATGATTTGATCATCGCCACCAAGATTGTAGGAGATCGCCCCTTTGCTAAGCACATCCGCCCAAAATTGGGCTACAGCAAAGAGAACTTAGATGAAGCACTCAATCTGAGTCTTCAGCGCTTGCAGACAGACTATGTTGATCTGTACCAACTGCACTGGCCTAGCCGGCAAACCAACTTCTTCGGCAAGCGTGGTTATGACCATGATGAGACAGATCCTTGGGAAGATAATTTTCTGGAAATCCTCACCCACCTGGATACCATCATTAAGAGTGGTAAGGTGCGCTATTTTGGTGTGAGTAACGAAACGCCTTGGGGACTGATGCGCTACCTACACCTCGCAGACAAGCATGATTTACCACGCTGTGTGAGTATTCAAAACCCATACAGTCTGCTAAATCGCACTTACGAGGTTGGTCTAGCCGAAATCAGCATGCGCGAAAAGGTGAGCCTACTACCCTACTCGCCACTCGGGGCAGGTATGCTAAGTGGTAAGTACCACCTCAAGACCGACAAGCCCGAGAATCGTCTAAATAAGTACAAGAATGTCAAGCGCTACAGCTCTGAGCAATCCTGGGAAGCCACTCAACGCTACCTAGACATCGCCCAGGCTAATGGGTTGACGCTTACTCAATTGGCTATGGCCTTCGTCAACGATCGTCCATTTGTAACCAGTAACATCATCGGTGCGACTAACCTTGAGCAGTTAGCCGAAAACATCGACAGCATCGACATCCAATTAAGCACCGAAGTGCTGGAGCAGATTGAGCAGGTGCATAATGTAATTCCTAATCCGGCACCTTAGGAATAAATACGAATGAAACACAAGAGGCGCTGATAGTATATTTTACCATCAGCGCCTCTTTAATTATATCTCAATTCTACTTAGAACGGAGACTGATAAGCCGGATTACTCATCAGGCTTTCATCGGTAAGGGTGTGCAAGAAGTTTAGTAAGTCTTCCTTGTCTTGCTCTGTTAGAAACAGTCCACTCATTCGGGTATTCTCCACCGTTGGGTCAACAGTAGAGGAAAAGTGGATGCCTGAATTGTAATGTTCAATGACCTCTTCCAGTGTTTGAAAACGACCGTCATGCATATAGGGTGCGGTTAAAGCTACGTTCCGCAAACTTGGCACTTTAAACTTAGCCCGATCTGTTGGATCTTGCGTCACTTCCTCACGGCCGTAATCTGCGAAATCCGCATCTTCATCCAGGCCATTGTTCATGTAGAGATCATTCTCAAAGTTCTTACCCGAATGGCAGTGCTGGCAATCTGCTCCTGACATCTCAGGGAAGAATGGATTGTACTCCGTGATAAAGAGCTGGCGACCACGTTCTTCGCTTTCTGAAAGTTCTACTTCCCCTGCCAGCCAACGATCATATTTTGAACCGATGGACACAACGCTCAGCATAAATTGCTCCAGGGCTAAGGCCATCTTATCAGCCGTTACCTCCGGTGAATCGAAGGCCCGGATAAACTGATCGGTGTACAGCTTCGAGCCGGATAGCTTCGCAATCACATTATCAAGCGTCTCGTTCATCTCCAATGGATCCTCGATAGGCTTTAGAGCTTGATCACGTAGCAATTCTGCACGGCCATCCCAGAAGAAGCCATTGGTATGCCAAGCCAAATTGAAAACGGACATAGCTTGTCGACGGCCACGTAGGCCTTCTACTCCAAGTGAAAACCGATCAGGATCAGAGAAACCATCCGTCTGCAGGTGGCAACTGGCACATGCCTGGCTGCCATCTTTGCTCAGCATTGTTTCATAAAACAACATTCTCCCTAATAGGACCTTCTGCTCCGTGAGCACATTGTCCTGTGGCAGCGATGGTGCTGGCAGCTCGCCATATATGAAGGTATAGGGTGTATCATCATACTCCACCACCTCCATAGGGGCATCATCATCTGAACCACAAGCAAAGACCAAGATGATCATCACCAGTAATTCTGTATAATATTTAGAAGAAAACATAATCACACAATTTACTCTCCCTTTTGGAAGAGGGGATTTTCAATAAACAAGGGGTCTGTAAGGCTCTCCAGAAAGGCAACTAAGTCTTGCTGCTCTTCCATTGTAAGACCCAATGGTTGAATCCTTTCAGCTTTGTTGGGGTGGGCGTATCCGCCCGTATTATAATGCGCCACTACTGCGGCTAGCGTAGATAAGCTGCCATCGTGCATGTAAGGTGCTGTTATGGCTACATTGCGTAAACTTGGCACTTTGAATACAGCTCGATCAGATTCCTCAGCTGTCAGCCGGAAGCGACCAGGATCGGCATACTCCTCATAGAGACCATTATTAGTAAAGCTGTAGTCGGTAAAATTGAATCCCGAATGACAGCTACTGCATTGGGTTCGATCACTTAGAAACAACTCCATGCCGCGAAGAGCAGCTGGTGATAAGGAATTAGTAGTTTCATCATTTACATACTGATCATAAGGACTCCAGCCGCTCAAGAGACTCCGCTCAAAACAAGCCAAAGCCCGGGTGATCACATAAGGGTCAGGCACTCGATCGTAGGCTTTTTCTGCCATAGCTACATACTGCGGATCAGCAGTCAATCGATCTGCAATGAGGAGAATATTGAAATCAAACTCATCGTGTTCCTGAATGGGTATCAGCACCTGCATCTCTAAAGTGGGCACCCCGCCTTCGCGGGTAAAATAAGGGTGGTAGGCGATGTTGGCCAGAGATGGAGAATTCCGTCTCCCAGCACGACCTTCTACGCCAATACTAACCGCCTTATTATCACTGAAGGCCAGTGTCGGCTCATGGCATGAAGCACAGCTAATGCTGGAATCTACTGACATGACCGGGTCAAAGAAGAGCTGCTTGCCCAACTCCCAACGGTCCATGGTGAAGGCGTTACCTTCTGATTCTGGCACCACAGGAAATCCCTCTGGCACCTCCATTAAACCAGGTAGGCGAACCGCTTCCACTTCTGGTGTTTCATCCTCACAGGCCCACAACAGAAATAGTGTACTGATGATCAGCAGTCGTGTCATACCTCCTACTGTACCACCAACTTCTGGCTAGCAATCAAGGTACCAGCCTCATAGACCTGGACAAAGTAAATACCGGCTTCCAGATTAGGCACCTGTACTACCTCCTGCGACACCAAACCGGTGAAACTTCTGACGAGCTGTCCTTGAACATTCGTCACTTGTGCCTCGTAGGTCTTACCAACTGCAGCCGTTTCCATGATGAATTGAGGAACGGCACCACTTACAGCCGGGTTAGGAAATACTCGCAGTTGACGTGAAGCACTCAACTCGTTTGTGGAAGACACGATATTTGACTGCGTGAATACATAGTCCTGAAAGTTACGCAGCGTCTCTTTCGCTTCTCCGTATCCGCCGTGTACGATAGGGCCATCATCTAGATCAATATTTTCCAAGGCACGGTTATAATCTGCATCCAGGTTAATGATCATTTGGTCGTTACTAGCTGCAAGCACTACGGGAACCTCCGTTTGGAAGTAGTTCTCGTCCTCTAAGGCATGGATCTGCCAAATTTCGCTCATGTTAGCTCCACTGTTTCCTTCGAAGGCCACAAAACGGTAGCCCGAAGTCCATCCCCAGTGCATAGATGGCCACTGCGGAGAAAGTGGATGAGAGCTATGCCATAAAGTGGGATCAGCGTGATTATTCGCCTCATCTACGCCCACATGAAAACGGATTGCTTCCAAGCTTGTGACGTCAAAGTCTCCCAGCTCTACATTGGTTTCTTCGGTAGCGTCCGCCAGGATATATAGATCTGTTACTGGTGTTTCTTGGCCGCCATCGTGGATTAGAGATATCTCGGCGATGTAGTATTCAAGACGAGTAAAATCAAAGGTATTCCCCAGATTATTGGTCGCAACCGCTCCCATTTCGAAATCTTCGCTACCTAATTTGTGGTGAATATTCAATTGCACATTGGTCTGTGCTAAACTGATGGTGATGCTGCCCATAAAGAGCAACAATAGACATTGTACTTTTTTAGTCATACGTTCTGCATTGAAGTTTACCAATGGCCCGAAGGCCCTGTGATGATGCAAAGACGAAAATACTGCAATCTTCCGGACAGTTGAAGACTAGCGCCCTACTAATGCAACATCCATTGCAAAAGATGAGTCAACAGCTGCTTTGGCGACACAACTGAACGAGGTCGTTAGGCGTTTGATCTTGTGCTACCGCAAAACTTGCTGTACTTTTGTAAAAATTTGTGAGCTACTTGCTACAACGCTTCTTACATATCGCTTTGGCACTCCTGCTACTCATCAGTTCTTCGGGTCTGGTATTGAGCCAGCATTTCTGTCGGGGTGAGTTAAAGAGTGTTGCGGTGTTTGCGGAAGCAACACCCTGTCATGCTAAAGCAAAGCGGACCTGCCCTAATCATCCTCCTGCTCCGGAGGAAAAGAAGGCCATGAAAGGTTGTTGTGATACTGAGGTTGATTTCCTGCAGATCGATGCAGATCAACTTGCAGCGGATCTACATAGCCCAAATCTTGAGCTTCCCGTCTTACTGGCGGTATTACAAGTAGCGCTGGATATTTATCCTACAACAATTGCTCCACGCGAGCGTCCTCATTACCTCAACTATAAACCGCCCCTCCTCGTCAGCGATCTTCCTGTGAGATTGCAGACCTTCCGGTGTTAGCCTAGCTTTTTCAGTTTCGTCCCACTGTTGATTAACAGCAGCGGGTATTCGTGTTTGGTACACCACCAAACATGCACCTCTTTGTGTACTACTGAATAAGCTATCATGCTAGCCAACTATATTCGTTTCTTTCTCGAGAACAAACTCGTTGCCTACTTACTGCTCGCCGGTTTTGTAGGCTGGGGCTTGATAACTGCCCCCTTTGATTTTGGGCTCGATCAATTGCCTCGCGATCCCGTTGCGGTGGATGCCATTCCCGACATCGGCGAGAACCAACAAATCGTTTTCACGCAATGGCCTGGGCGATCCCCTCAGGATGTAGAGGATCAAATTTCCTATCCACTTACGACTGCACTTTTGGGCATCCCGGGAGTCAAGAGTATTCGTAGCAACTCCATGTTCGGCTTCTCGAGCATCTATATCATCTTTGATGATGAAATAGAATTCTATTGGAGCCGGAGTCGGATACTGGAAAAGCTCAATTCGCTTTCCCCTAATCTGCTGCCAGATGGTGTGCAGCCTAGCCTGGGACCCGATGCCACTGCATTGGGGCAAATCTATTGGTATACCCTTGAAGGCCGCGATGACGAAGGACAACCTACCGGCGGCTGGGATTTGCATGAACTGAGGAGTATACAAGATTACTACGTTCGCTATGGTCTATCTGCCGCAGAAGGGGTATCAGAAGTAGCTTCAGTTGGTGGCTTCGTACAAGAATACCAAATTGATGTGGATCCAGAAGCCATGCGGGTTTATGGCATTTCTCTGGAGGAAGTCATGAGTGCCGTACAAGGTAGCAACATCGATATCGGCGCGCAGACCATGGAGATCAACCTGGCGGAGTATTTCGTGCGTGGTTTAGGCTATGTAAAGAGTATCAGTGATATCGAACAGGCCGTCATCAAGAGCACCGACAATGTCCCCTTACGCATTGGTGATGTCGCTAGAGTCAACCTAGGTCCTGCCACCCGAAGGGGCGTACTGGACAAGTCTGGGGCCGAAGCAGTTGGTGGTGTGGTAGTGGCACGCTACGGTGCTAATCCCTTGGAGGTGATTCAGAACGTTAAGGCAAAAATCGAAGAGCTGGAGCCTGGCTTACCAAGTAAAATTCTTGCTGATGGCACCATCTCGCAGGTGAAGATCATTCCTTTCTATGATCGCACAGAATTGATCAATGAGACGATTGGCACCTTGCAGGAGGCTCTGCATCTAGAAATTCTCATCACCATCATCGTGGTGATACTGATGCTGCTCAACTTGAAGTCCTCTCTCTTGGTGTCCGGCACCTTACCGGTAGCGGTATTGATGTGTTTCATCGCCATGCGCTACTTTGGCGTAGATGCCAATATTGTGGCGCTCTCGGGTATTGCCATTGCCATTGGAACCATGGTCGACATGGGGATAGTACTAACCGAAAGCATACTTCATCGAATGGACAAAGCCCCGCCAGAAGAATCGCTTCTGACAACCATCTATGAAGCAACAATAGAAGTAGCATCGGCTGTTATGACCGCAGTAGCTACTACCGTAATCAGCTTCCTTCCTGTCTTCACGATGGAAGCCGCCGAGGGCAAGTTATTCCGCCCATTGGCGTATACCAAGACCTTCGCACTGGTCGCAGCTATATTGATTGCAGTGACCATTCTTCCAGCTTTGGCTCATAGCCTTTTCTCCCTGCGGACAAATAATAAGCTACTGCTTCGTTTAGCTAACGGCCTGGCCTTAATTGCTGGCGTTATCGTTGCAGTTTTCATTCAACCCATAGCGGGGATCATTCTAGCCTTGGCAGGACTGGCCGGATTAGTCCGCGATTTTTTCTTGCGCCCTACGATTGATGGTGATTCCCCCAAGTGGTTTAAGTGGATACTCAACATCATCTATGCTGGCCTGGTAACATGGCTCCTTGCTCAAGTATGGTTGCCATTGGGTGTAAACAAAAGTAGTTTGGTCAATTTCTTCTTTGTAAGCATCCTCATTGGTGGCTTACTTGGCTTGTTCCACATAGTCATTTATTACTACGAAAACATTCTTCGCTTCCTGTTGCGTTTCAAACTGCTGTTTCTACTGCTCGTGGGAGTCATTGTCTTTCAAGGTTTTCGGGTGTATCAAGAGACAGGTGAGGAGTTCATGCCAGCTTTGGATGAAGGTTCCTTTTTGTTGATGCCTACTGCCATGCCTCACGCGGGCATGCAGGAAAACAACAAGAACCTGCGCCTCTTAGACATGGCAGTCACTGCGATACCTGAAGTAGAATCTGTAGTAGGAAAGGCAGGCCGGGTGAGTAGTGCACTGGACCCTGCTCCCATGTCCATGTATGAGAACGTCATCTTGTACAAATCCGAATACAAAACAGATGAGCAAGGGCATCGGCTACGCTTTCGTTTCGCTAATGGCGAATATGTTCGAGATGACGACGGAGAATTGATCCCCGATGAGCGCGGCCGTTACTTCCGCCAATGGCGAGATGAGATCAAAAGCCCGGATGACATCTGGGATGAAATCGTAAGAGTGACTAAGCTCCCCGGTGTCACCTCTGCCCCTAAGTTGCAACCCATTGAGACACGGCTGGTCATGCTACAAACGGGTATGCGAGCACCTATGGGTATCAAAGTACAAGGTAGCGACCTAGCGGAAATCGAAGCTTTTGGGCTCCAGCTAGAACAGCACCTTAAAGATGTCGAGGGGGTGAAGGATGCGGCCGTCTTTGCCGATCGTATCGTAGGTAAACCCTACCTTCTCCTGGATATTGATCGATCTGCGATTGCCCGACATGGTCTCAGTATTCAAAAGGTACAACAGTATATTCAGGCGGCTGTTGGAGGTATGAAAATGACCACGACAGTGGAAGGTAGAGAGCGCTATGGCATTCGGGTACGCTACCCGCGCGAGCTACGAGATGATCCTGAACGCTTGAAACGAATCTACATCCCTGCCAATAACGGCCAACAGATTCCTCTGAGTGAACTTGTAAACATTCGCTACGAAGCCGGCGCTCAATCCATCAAGAGCGAGGATGGTTTCCTCATCGGCTATGTATTATTTGACCGGGAGTCCAACTATGCCGAGGTAGAAGTAGTGAATAATGCCCAAGCTTACTTGGCTGACCTCATAGACCAAGGTCGACTTCAAGTACCTAAAGGCATCAGCTATCGCTTTGCGGGCACATATGAGCAACAGCAGCGTGCCAGTAAACGACTTAGTCTGGTGGTGCCAATTGCACTCGGGCTGATCTTTCTCATACTGTACTTCCAGTTTCGCTCGGCAGCTATTTCCTTAATGGTCTTCACGGGGGTCTTTATCGCCTTCGCGGGAGGGTTCATTATGATTGGACTCTATGATACGGACTGGTTTCTAGACTTCACCGTCTTCGGCACAAACCTGCGTGATCTATTTCAAATACAAACCATCAATTTAAGTGTGGCGGTATGGGTAGGCTTTCTAGCGCTATTTGGTATTGCCACAGATGATGGGGTGTTGGTGGCCACCTTCTTGCAAGACAGCTTCCGGCGTAATTCCCCTAGCACACCAGCAGAAATAAATGATGCTGTGGTAGAGGGTGGCTTACGCCGAGTACGGCCAGCTATGATGACTACCGCTACTACCATCTTAGCACTGCTACCTGTACTAACTTCTACAGGCCGCGGAGCAGATATCATGGTACCTATGGCTATCCCGTCCTTTGGTGGCATGCTCTTACAAATGATCACCATGTTTACCGTCCCGATACTTTATGCCTTGTGGATGCAAGCGAAATTGAAGTGGGGTAATGTTTGGGACACGGATTTACGCGGATAACGCGGATTCTCAAAAATCTAAATCAAGAACGATGCAAAAATATATGTTCATCATATGCTTCTTCTTTGGCCTTGGCACGCTGCCAGGACAAAGCTTGGAAGAGCTGCGAAAAGAAGTAGCAGCAAATAATCCAAGCCTGCAGGCTTTGGAGGAATCCTATCAAGCTGCTTTGGAAAAAGCACCTCAAGTAGGACAGCTTCCCGATCCCGAATTGGGCATTGGCGTATTTCCCTTACCGGTCGAGACTCGTCTGGGGCCTCAGCAACTACGAATAGGCGCAACTCAAATGTTCCCTTGGTTTGGAACGCTGAAACAACAAGAAGCAGTAGCCAACACCGAGGCTCAAGCACAGTACCAGGGCATCGCTCTGCGTAGGCAAGCCCTTTACTTTGGCTTAGATGGTGCTTATCTGGAACTCTATCGTTTACAAAAGAAGGCACTTATTCTGGAGCAGCAAATCCAGCTCTTAAATACGCTGCAAGAAGTAGCGCTAGCTAAGGTGTCAAGTGGTAAGGCCAACACCTCGGACGTACTTCAGGTACAACTTCAGCAAGAAGAACTTCGGCAGCGCATCCAAATTTTGGAGCAAGCTCAGGCTGCTCCTTTGGCAACCATTAATCAACTACGGCACCAGCCATCCAATACCGCCATTACGGTAGTAGATAGTCTGGCATTCGCCAACTTACCTTTTGCCAAGGATTCCTTGTTGCAATACATCGAAACGACGCATCCGCAGCTCCGGATGTATTCCCTGCAACAAGAAGTGGCGCAGCAGCGCCTCAGCTTGAATGACCTCCAGCAGAAACCGTCTTTTGGCGTAGGCGCAGATTATATCGCCGTACAAGAACGTGAACTGGCCACTATTGCTAATAATGGCCGAGATATTCTACAGGTCCGAGCAAGTATCAAAGTACCGCTTTACCGAAAGAAGTATGATGCGCGGGAACGGGAGCAAAACCTGCAAATACAAGCACTGCAACATCAAAAAGCCGCGAGTATGGATGAATTCGGCGCTGCTCTTGAACGCGCCTACACGATGCATACTACTGCTGGTATGGAACTGGATCTGTATGAACGACAAGAGGACTTGACCAACAGCCTCATTGCCATGCTTGAAAGTCAATACAGCAGCGCCAATTCTGGCATGGATGAACTACTCCGCTACGAACAGCAAAAAATCGATTATCAATTAAAGAAGCTAGAAGCAATTGTAAAAAGTCACTTAGCGCTAAGAGAAGTGCAACGCTTACTGTTCTAGCAAAAGCGGGTCTAAAAAGATAAAATCATGCAAATGCAAAGAATAAATAATCCATGGTTCATTGGGCTTGCCGGTCTTATTGTCGGTTCGCTTGTCACCATGTTCATCATGCGATCTGGTAATCACCATGAGCATTCTGATCATCAACATATGTCCGCCGAGGCCTCTAATTCAGCGGCAGAAACCATTTGGACTTGTTCCATGCACCCCAACGTGCGACAGCCAGAGCCAGGTGATTGTCCTATTTGTGGGATGGACTTGATTCCAGCAGGTGAATCCGACAACGACGACCCGCTGGTACTTCAAATGACGGAGGAAGCAGTCAAGCTGGCGAATATCCAGACTACCATCGTCAACACTGGAGGTGCTGGTGGGGAGCAAAGCCTACGCCTCTCTGGCAAAGTTCAGGCAGATGAACGCCTGGCTTCCAGCCAGGTTTCCCATGTAGATGGGCGTATAGAAAAGTTGTACGTTTCATTCACCGGAGAACAGGTCCGAAAAGGGCAAAAGTTGGCCGACATCTATGCCCCAGAATTGATCACCGCACAGCGGGATCTGATCGAGGCGAGTAAGCTGGTTGAGCTCAACCCTAAATTAGTAGAAGCAGCCCGCACTAAACTTCGCTACTGGAAAATCAGCGACGAGCAGATTGCAAATATTGAAGCTTCGGGTGAAATCCAGGAAGTTTTCCCAGTCGTAGCTACGGCATCTGGAGTAGTGACTAATCGAAGGATAGCAGTTGGTGATTATGTTCAACAAGGCGAACCCCTATTTGAATTAATCGGCCTGCAGCGTGTGTGGGTATTGTTTGATGCCTACGAAGAGGATTTAGCCAAACTCAAACTAGGAAGTAATATCAGCTTCACCACACCTGCCTTACCTGCTTCCACCTTTGATGCCAAGATCAGCTTTATTGATCCAATCATCGATGCTCGTACTCGTACCGCCTCAGTACGAGTGGAGCTCAACAATCCAGGTGGCCGACTCAAACCAGAAATGCTGGTCAATGGAACAGTAGCACCAGGTGGATCATCTAGTTCGCAGGTAATGGTTCCTAAGTCGGCTGTATTGTGGACGGGGCCACGTTCTGTAGTTTATGTGAAGGTTCCTGATAGCGATGTTCCTTCCTTCCAGTTTCGAGAGGTAGAACTAGGTGATGCTGTCGGAGAAAAATACCAGGTCCTTAGTGGCATAGAGCCGGGTGAAGAAGTCGTTACCTACGGAGGTTTTGTAATCGACGCAGCAGCACAGCTTAATAATCAGGCGAGCATGATGAACCAGGAGGTGCTCCTTAAAGAGGAGGCCACCGAAACCGCCATTCCTGATTTTACTGCTGACGCACCCGAGGCTTTCCAAGAACAGATCAAACAGGTAGTAGCTACCTATCTGAGCATCAAAGATGCCTTGGTAGAAACCGATGCTACCGCCGCCGCCGAGCAAGCAACTGAAGTAAATGGTGCGCTCGCAAATGTTGATATGAGTCTACTCAATGGAGCAGCACACGAATATTGGATGGAACAGCTACCTGCTTTGAAAGCACATAGTAACAAGATCAGCAAACTGGAAGACGTAGAAGCGCAGCGCACCCAGTTCGAATTCTTATCAGAGGCCATTATTTCGGTGGTTAAGGCTTTTGGTATAGAAGATGAAACCTACTACATCCAGTATTGCCCGATGGCCTTCAATGATCAAGGAGCAGCATGGCTAAGTGCGGAAGACCAAGTCCTAAACCCCTACTTTGGAGACGTGATGTTACGCTGCGGCGTGATTCAGGAGACCTTACAATTTGATGAATAACTTAAATACACTGTAACATAAATAGCTTTGCGTTTTGAAAGGTTCTTTTTCTATATCTCCGCGTTGCGTACTCGCCTTCGTAGCTATGGCTACGATGCTCCGCCGCGCCTTGATCTCTAGAAAAACCTCCTCGTTCAAAACATCAAATAACTTATGTTACAGTGTACTGAACGCCACCTTGGTGGCATTATTCGGTACTTTTACCACTATAAAAAATGCAATATGAAACTATTGAAAATCGGTCTAATGACCTTTGCTTTGGCTAGCATGAGCCTGGCGACTACGGCCTGTGGGGGACATTCTCACTCGCACGACACAGAACAAGAAGGTAAAGAGTATACCTCTGCCTATATCTGCCCTATGCACTGCGAAGGTAGCGGCAGTGAAGAAATGGGACAATGCCCCGTTTGTGGCATGGACTATGTTGCTAATGAAAACGTACAACAAGACGGTCATTCCCATGATGGTCATTCGCACGATGGTCACTCGCACGATGACCACAGTCACGATGGTCATGAGCACTAAGTGTTGATCTGATATAAGTACCTTTAAGTCGTAACTGACTTGTTAAATGAGTCAGTTGCGACTATACACCTTCTGCCTTATGCTTAGAATCTACTCTTCCTTGTTCCTTCTTGGCTTGCTAATGAGCTGTCAGCCAGAAACCGCATCTAGTGCATTGCAAGCTGACGCTATACAGATGGTCTCTAGCCCATGCAACAACGGGGTCCAAGGGCGATTATTTAGCAGCCCTTCTGGTGAGGTGTTACTGTCGTGGACAGAGTTCCTCAACGACAGTACCGATGCTCTTCAGTTTTCTCGCTGGCAGAATGACCAATGGAGCGCACCAAAGATTATTGCCACCGGCACTAACTGGTTTACGAACTGGGCCGATTTTCCAGCCCTGGCGGTATACCCGGGCGCTGAAGAACAGATGATGGCGCACTGGCTGCAAATGCGCGCGGAGGGCACTTACGATTATGACATCTATCTTACCCAATCTCTGGATGGTGGAGAAAGCTGGAGCGAGCCATTTATTCCCCATCGTGACAGCATTGCTGCCGAACACGGCTTTGTCAGCATGGTTCCCGTGGCTGATGATCGCATATTCATGAGCTGGCTAGACGGGCGCAATACCAAGGGTGATCACGATAGTCATGATGAACATGATCATGGGCACGGACATGGAGGCGCCATGACGCTTCGTGCAGCCGAAGTAGCCCCCGATGGTGAACTGTACGCAGAAGCGGAACTAGACGCCCGGGTTTGTGATTGTTGCCAAACCAGTGCTGCCATGACCGAGCTAGGTCCAATTGTCGCTTACCGAGATCGCTCCCAAGAGGAGATCCGCGACATCTCTGTCGTCCGGCAGGTGGATGGGCAGTGGTTGCCGGCGCAAAACGTTCATAACGACAACTGGAAAATCGCAGGATGCCCGGTGAACGGACCTTCCATTAAAGCTCGTGGTAATCGGGTAGCCATTGCCTGGTTTACCGCTCCCAACACTACTGGTCTGGTGAAGTTTGCCTGGTCAAATGATAATGGTGCCAACTTTAGCAAACCGATCCGCATTGATAACGGTAATCCGCTAGGGCGGGTAGCAGTAGAATTTATCGATGATCAAACCGCAGCCATCAGCTGGATGGAGTTGGCAGGACAGACCGGCGAAATACATCTGGCAACGGTAGACGCCTCTGGCCGCAAAAGTGAAGATATTATACTAGCCAAAACGGAGGCCTCTCGCCAGAGCGGATTTCCAGTAATGGCCGCCACAGATGACGCACTATTCCTGGCTTGGACCGGAGTTGATTCTCTCGTGCAAGTTCAAACAGCGATGGTGCCCTTACAACTCTAAATGCAGCTGACTTAAAAACGCTGCAAAAAAATATTTGATCCTCTAGGCAACCCCCTCCCCTACTTCTTCCGTGTATAACAGTAAAACACGAGATCATGAAGTATCTGTTGCTCCCTCTACTGTTTCTAACTTGCCTTAGCTGCAAGCAAAACTTAATCGTGAACAGCCAGGATGTAGCCCCCGCGCAACTCGGCTACTTTTTGGAGTTTGATATCACTGATGTCAACTATCAAAACCCTGACCAACAGGAAACCACAGCTATCTACAGCAATCAGGATGTAGAGGTGGCGTTGACCTTTCAAGACGTCAATGAATCAGATCGCATGCTGTATTTCGCGCAGTATCGCCCCGTTCATGAAGATTCTATTGTTCTGATTGGCTCACTGCGTTTTGTCTTGGATGAAAGCACCCCCTTTGAACAGGAGATATTCCTGCTTGAGTTTGTGTTAGAAGAAGCTCGTAGTGCATTGAGCCAGCAACCAGATGGTAGCTATATCTACAACAACCATGAAGTCTTAGCGCAGAGCTTACAAAACGAGAACTGGGGCCAGAGCAATGCTTTATTTAGCGACAGTCAGCTCAATCAATTCTTACTCAGCTTCCCAGACGCCAATTTCGAGCACCAATGGGTTGAGAATTATACAATGACCAGCAACGGCTTCTACTTCGAACATGAGACATTAGAATTTACAGCAGTAGAATACCGGCCAGAAAGCGATGAAATCGTTCTAGATGGGAATTTCAGTGTAGAAATGAAAATTTTGAGCTGTGGTTTTTACTCTTTCTTCAGCGTTGACAACGCCAACTTTAAAGCCCTGCTGAAATGATCAACAAGTTCCTTTTCACCACCTTAACAATACTACTCACCTGCTGCATCTTCTCCAGTTGTGAGAAAGAAGCCGTAGGCCCGCAAGTCACCAACTTACATGGCAACTGGCGCCTGGCTAATGTGGAAATTAATGGACAGCCAGCTGGCAATTTTGGTCCCTTTACTGCCCAATGTTTGCTTGGCCTGCAGGAAACTGGTAGATTCTACCTGGATTACAACGGCGGCACTTGGGAACTGAGAGGAGAAGAACTCCGCCTTTGGTCTGGAATGAGTGATCAAGTGTTCAGAGACTACACGGTTGTGTACAGCAGCCCAGACTCACTTGTATTAGGAGCCTTTTTGACCGAAAGGGACTTTTACGCCAACTTTCCACAATTTGATTCGGATGAACGCCTAGTTACCGTATCTCATTTCGGCCGATAACCATCTATACTTGAAGACACCGGATCTCACATATCTCATTCAAGCTTGTCGGGAGAATAAACCACAGGCCCAACAGCAGCTATTCGAGTTGATGTACAACTACGGTATGTCAGTAGCTGCTCGCTATGGGCAAAACCGACAGGAGACAGAGGAGATCGCCAATGATGGATTTCTGAAGATGTTCCGAAATATTCATCAATACCGGGATCAGGTCCCCTTCAAGCTTTGGCTTCGCCGGATCATTATCAATTGTGGCATTGACCACTATCGGAAAAGACAGGCTCATAAGGAAGGCATTTATGAACTCAGACCACCGATTACCTACAATAAGGCCAATGACAAGTTAGAGGGAGAGTATCTACTCCAACTTGTGCAGCATCTTCCTGCCCAGTATCGCATTGTTTTTGTGCTGCATGTGATCGAAGGGTATAGCCATGAGGAAATATCACTTGAGCTGGGAATCGCCAGGGGAACCTCAAAGTCGAACTTAGCGAAAGCACGAAAAAAACTGCAGGATATGCTGCGCATTCATCAACAACAAGTACAGGGATATGGAAAGTAAGGATTTGGATCGCTTGTTTAAGGATGGCCTCGAGCAGGAATTCGAATTCGAGGGGCGTACTCGTCAGTGGCAGGAGATTGCCCCTGAATTACATCCGCTTAAACGAAGACTTCGCTTTGCCTGGTGGTGGCTTGGACTCACCCTAGTTGTAGGCACCTTGGGCTGGCAGCTGTTCAGCCAACGCACTCTCTCTGATTACTTAGTAGAAACAGCTGCTCCCGACGCCACCAGTATTGAGCAAGAAAAAATCCAAACGAGCACTATACGGGAGTCTCAGCATAAGAACACTGCTGTAACAGCAAAACCGTATAATACTACACAAGAACCCGATATTCAGTCAGAGCCTCTATCTCAAGCAAGTGGGGAGACGCTACCCGATTGGCAATGGACAGTGGCGGCTCCTCCATCAGAGGCTTATCCTGTAGATAGTAATTCTGATATAGCAATCGAACAAATATCTTCCACCACGCATCCGCTAAATGAAAGTGAGAAGGACCAGGTCTATGACTACGGAGATGAAGAGAAGAGTGAAGACCTCCTGTTGCCACAGGAATGGATTGCAGAACAGACGTTGCTGAAGCCTTTAGCTAGTCGACCAGCTTTTATTCAAGCGCTACCAAGAGCACTTCCTCTAGTCATCAATATGCCAGAGGATGCACCCACTAAAGTGAGAAAAAGTAGCGGATTGACGCTTTTACTTGGCAGGCAGCAGAGTAAGACATTTGACAGTGCTGTTGAAGAAGATATTGCCAATATAGCTTACGTGGGATTAGCCTTCCGGCTAGCCAGAAATTGGCAAGCAGTTGCACGATACAGCCAAGGCAATTACCAAAGAACTACAACCCAAGCTCCTTCTACCTATAACATTCCACTTGAGGAGGTACCGGTAGAATTTACCAGTCCAAATCAAACTGACTTGCAGTATCGTCGCAGCATGTTGGATGTTGGCGTTCGCTATCAACTGCCGTTGGGGCAGTTTGCTCGATTAAACCTACAGACAGCTGTTCAGCTAGCGCAACACCGCAATATGCAGGCTACCTATTTCTATCAGAACATTTATCAAACTCAGGAAGTAGAGGTGGAGCTCCCCAATCAATCCTGGCATCTGGCTTCTCTCTTTGGAGGTCTGGGACTGGAAGTACCGCTGCTACCGCGCTTGGCAGTGACGGGATCCTACCATTACTATCGTGATATCAGTAAGAAGCAGTTGCGCTGGCCCAACAACGGTCAGTTATTGCTAGGCTTACAATACCAATTCTAAAAAACCACTTGAACATGACTAACAATCGCAGAAAATTCCTCAAGAATACAACTTTGGCTACGCTTGGCCTAGGATTAGGCACTAAGGTACAGGCCAAACCCAAAACCACTAGCCCTCCGGCCTTTGATTGCAATCCTACCACACAAGATTATTACGGCGAAGGCCCATTCTACACTGAGGGACCGCCATTCCTGGCCGACAATAAACTCGCTGCCGATGATGAGCCAGGACAACGCATGATTATCAGTGGGCGTGTTCTGAATTTGGCTTGCACGCAGTACATCCCCGATACAGTAGTCGATGTTTGGCATGCCGACGATGCCGGACAATACGATAATCAGGGCTTCAAATTGCGGGGTTTCACACGTACCAATGATCAGGGATTTTATCTATTTGAAACCATCAGGCCGGGGAAATACCTCAACGGGTCTCAATTTCGACCATCGCATATTCACTACAAAATCACCCCTCCGGGCTTTGCTCAACTTACCACTCAGCTCTATTTTGAGGGTGACACTTCGATTGCTAGTGACGCAGCGGCCTCCATTACTAGTGGTCCTTTTGACGCCACCAATCGTATCGTCGCACTCACCGAAAACGCCGAAGGTGTTTTGGAGGGCACTTTTGACATTATGATCGATGGTAACGGCATTGCTGTAGGCACTAATGATCTGCACCTCAACAAGGGGATGGTTTATCAAGTAGCCCCTAATCCGTTCACTACGGAAACAGAAATCCATTATGGCGTATTCAAAAGAGCCAAGGTAGGATTGGTTGTCTTCGACTTGGCTGGAAGCCTGGTCGCAACACTGGAGGATACGGAGCAAGCTGCTGGAAAATACTATGCCACTTGGCGCCCAGAGGCTCACCTCGCTCCAGGGCACTATTTCGTAGCCTTGCGCATTAATGATCTCCAGGTTCATTATTTGAAGGTAATAAAGCAGTAAGCTGGTTTTTCCGTTCTGCTAAAAAACGGCTATCTTTCTCGGGCGAGTAAACATCAAAACAAGCAGAAAGCAAGCCGATCCCGTATGAGCCAACTACAGCGCCGTTTGACGCTCTATGGCCTGACCATGATTGCCGTAGGCAGTTGCATTGGTGCAGGCATCTTTGCCACTCCAGGAGAAATTGTTGCCACCTTCCCCCACGCTGGTTGGGTGCTGGTCCTATGGATCACAGGAGGTTTAGTCACACTCACTGGTGCACTCACCTTTGCCGAACTGGGCGGGATGTTTCCGAAAGCTGGCGGTATCTACGTATACCTTAAAGAGGCTTACGGTAAACTACCGGCCTTTCTTTACGGTTGGGTTACGCTACTGGTCGTCAATACTGGTTCATTAGCAGCATTGGGCTTGATCTTTGCCAAGTACCTTACCTTTTACATGCCACTCACCGAGGCGGCACAAATTGGTGTGGCTATTTCCGTAATTGGTGGTTTGACGCTCTTCAACATAATGGGTATCAATACTAGCCAGTGGATCATCAGTGTTTTTACCACTACCAAATTATTAGCACTGTTAGCGGTTGTGCTGCTAGCCAGTATGCTTAAAGATCAGACTACGCACGAACATGTTTGGTCTTTGAGTGAGAACCTTCCGGCTGATTGGCCTGGCCTGCTTCTTACTGCGCTCATTGGTGTGCTGTGGTCCTTTGGTGGTTGGCATCATGCGACTTATCTGGCCGGAGAAACCCGCCACCCACAACGGAATGTGCCTCGAGCAATGCTCTTAGGTGCAGTGATTGTGACGCTTACTTATGTGCTGACCAATCTGGCCTACCTATGGCTCTTACCACTAGAGACTATTGCCCGCACGGAACGCGTGGCTGGAGACGCCCTAGAAGCCGTACTCGACGGAGGAGGTAAGGCCGTTGCGCTCCTGATTGGTGTGTCAGTATTCGGCACTATTGCGATCTATACGATGTCTGCTCCAAGGATATACTTCGCTATGGCTCGCGATGGTGTATTCTTTGAGCGCCTAGCTCGATTACACCCACGATTCAAGACCCCTGCCAACGCAATGGGTGCCCAGGCAATTTGGGCCATCATTCTGCTCTTACTCTGGGGCCAGTTTCATGACTTGATCACTTACGTGACCTTCATAGACATTGGCTTCATGACGTTGGCGGGTATCGGTATTTTCTTGTTCCGCAAGCGACATGCAGATATGGCACGTCCTTATCGTGCTTGGGGCTATCCGGTCGTCCCGGGCTTGTACATCCTAATCACCAGTGCATTTCTATTAAATACACTGATCGAAAAACCAATTCAAGCCATAGCAGGATTAGTGGTTTTGGGTATTGGAATAGTCTTATACCGCTTCTTTGATCGCTCAGAAACGAATAATCCGTCGGATGAGATACTCGACGATGAAGCGTCCTTATAGAAATGTAAGCCCGAGGCGGCCACCGAACTGAAACAGGAAGATAAACGCTAGTAAAAGCAGGTGCCATGCCTCAGCGGTAGCAGGGCGCATTTTTGTAAAGTTCATACTCAGGAAAACTCCCATTAATGGCGCGGCCGCCAACCAATGCTGCATGTTCCAAGGCATGGTAAAGAGCACTGAGATCCCGGATGCCAATAATAGCCAATAGAAAATATTGAGTTTTACCTGCACCTCCATTTTTGTCTTCATCCGGTAGATTCTTTGGCTAAACAAAACGATGAGTAAGAGAATACTCATGAACAGTAAGCCAAAGTAGGACACTTTATCCCATTCCATAAACTGAGGAATACTAAAGGCATCACCCCATTGTTGATCCCAAAAGGAGGAAAATCCATCTACCCAGAAGTAGTAAATGCTGGCTAGGTAAATAGGAAAGGTAGTGCCGATCAGTAGGATCAGCTGATCCCGAACCTTACCCGATTTCAAGACCGGCAACATTAAAGCAAAACCTAGTATAAAGAACAGGTAGGTCGGAACAAAAAGTGCTGCTATCCCCATCCAGAATCCCGCGTTGAAAAGCAAGTCTGCCGCACTCGACACACGAAACGCCTTGAGGTAGGAGCGTATAGCAAGGAGCAGGAACAGGTTAGCAAAGTGATACGGTGATAAGACTAGAAACTCAGGCAGTGCCGAACTAACCAGCACCAGGAATACCCCGGGGAACAGATTGACCGGGCTAATCATTCGGTGATGAAAGAATACGCTATTAACCAATAGAGCCTGCAGAAATAACAACAGCAAAGTTGTTGGGAGATGCCAAGAGAGACGCTCATTAAATAAAACCTGTAGCCACCCATTTGCTATCCCTGGCGCATCTGGCAAGGGAGTTGGCGTTTCCCAAAAACAGGCCAAGTGTAGCAGTAGAGCGTACCCTAAGATGAGTACACCCAACAATAGGTGATTGGTTCTAAATAGACTTAACACAGGGGTAAAGGTTTGCGTCCTCCCAAATGTAGGAAAAACAGTTCCTTATCAAGAAAAGAAATTTTTTTTTCTGTCTTTTATGCATTTTTTGTGGTTACCTACTCTTTATATACGAAATCAAGAGACAGTAGATGCATTGATCCCAAAATAATACAACCCCTATTAACGAATCCCCATACTTTTTCAAACCTAACAACCCTATTTCTTTTAACCCCTTAAGACCCTTAGATTGGTTTCTGAACATTTGCTTACATGCAAAAAGCCCGCGACAAAAGTCGACGGGCTTTAGTTTTTTATAGGGCTTTCAGGAAAGTGTGATTTCCCCGCTTACTAGTTTAAGGAGAATCCCTGGGTTTCGTTAGAAGCAAAGAAACTTAGTTCTGATATCTGTAGCTCTTCCGTAGAACACCAAGGTAAGGTGGCAGCAATTTGCCGAGCGTGCCACTCTGTCTGAGCGGTGAGGATTGCCCACCAAAGACCATCATCCTCTGAGACGGCATATTGTAGTAACTGGCCCGCCAATAACATGCGGTCGACAGCTACTTCCTGAGCGACGGTGAACTGTTGGTCTTCTTCCCGTGCAAGCATTGGCAGCGGACAGGAAATCAGGAAATGAGCTGGTTCGAACATAGATTATTATTTATCTACAACAAAGTTAGGGATTTAAGACACGCCAACTTAATCGCATTGCTGCTTTGTCGGCAGTTTTACCGGTTGTAAATAAGAAAGTGGGCACTTATCTTCGCTCTACCTGTTTACCTCAAAAAACATAATCCCATGATTGCACATCTACGCTCTTATCTATGCATTGCTATCGTTCTTAGCTCCCTGGCCCTGCAAGGCCAGAATTATATTCCCGTTGTCATTAATGGAGAAGTATTCTTCCGGACCGAGCTTGAGACCAGCGAGGGAATTCTCGCAGCAGAAGTCACGGTGGCAAATTTCATCAAGATTGATGGACAGCTGTACAATCGCGTGTTTTTCAAGCGTGGCTTCGGCGCTGATCAACTTGTAGGCTACCTGCGCGAGGATCCGGGCACGAGTGAAATCTATTTCCGCACCATCGATGATCCGCAAGAGTATCTCATCTTCGATCTTCGACTAGAGGAAGGAGATATGATCAACCTGAACGCTCGCTGGTGCGATGGCCAGTCCGGCGATATGGCAACGGTCGTAGAAGTCAATCAAATCGGAGAGCTGCGAGAATTGGTCTTCGATCGAGAAGTAGGTGACACTGAGTTTTGTGAGCCGCTACGATTCTTAGAAGGAGTTGGCCCCAATGCAACGCTCATCTACCCCATGTTTCGAGATGCTATCCTGGAGAACGGTACAGCACAGCGCATCTGCTTTGCTTCGCATGAAAACATCATATTCTACCCCAGCAATAGCAATGTAGATCTCTGTGGCGGGAGTATTACCAGTACCAATGAGATCGAGGAAACGAGTATGCGTGTTTTCCCCAATCCAGTAAGAGATCAAATTAATATCACCGATCTACCGGCGAATAGTACAGTTGATGTGTTCACCAGCCACGGACAACGCTTGGGTTCCTACCCCAGTGAGGCACGAATTGATTGTAGCCAATGGCAAAGTGGCTTGTATCTTCTTCACGTAAACGTAGGGATAGAAATCACCGCACTACGTGTGTTAAAATTATAGTTTCATAAATTTCAAAACAAATTGAAAGTTTATTCGTTCTAGTATTGAACCCTGGTCAAATTGACCATTCAATACCTAGCTCATGCGTATACATCTTTCACGTCCAAAAGAGCAGCAACTCCAAGCTTATGTTAAAGCTCTGGAAAGCGCGCCCTACAGTTATCCAGAGGTAGGCGCTTCTCGTGGAGATTTCCCTCAAGGCTATAAACATAGTCATGACCGGTTTTACCTGGGCCAGGGTGAAGAGATCTGGGCATACGCCTGCCAGCTGGTAGAAAATTGGCAAATGTTCCCTTCGGATTGGACCTTTATCTACCCACCGGAGCCCCCTCAGGAAGAGGATGTTGTCGCAGTATGTTTCAAGCAATTCGGCCTATGGTGGAAGAGTGCATGCCGGATGGTCTATCTTGAGGATGAACCACATCGCTTTGGGTTTGCCTACGGCACACTACCCACCCACGTTGGCAGTGGAGAAGAGTTCTTCGGCATAGAGCGAGACGAAGATGGGGACTGTTGGTTCTTGATTAAGGCGTATAGCCTGCCCTTATACTGGGGTACCCGTCTCTTCCCTTTCTATATGAGAATGAAGCAACGGGATTTCATCGGGCAGGCTGGTCGCAGAATGCAACAGTTGATACAAGAGCACCTCAACGCCTAACAACATGCCAAACCACAAAACCCTATGGCCTAAGCTTCTGGTCGCTGCTCTACTCTTTGCGGCACCCATTCAAACCCAATGGGCAGAACCCTTTGTCTATCAAATCTTGCTGGCTGGTCCACTACTATTTGTTCCTTGGGGAATTCAACTACTCTTACTCAAGGGTAGTGAATCGAGGACGGGAGTGTTACTCTATCTCATTCCCGCCACACTTTTACTTACTGCTTATTGCTTACCCTCAGGCTATCTAGCTGCTGGCTTGGCTATACCGTGGTTAATCTGGGTCAGTGGCATAGCATGGACTGTGCTTCGCCAAAGTCAGCCGGGCACTTTAGCCATGAAATTGGCTTTTGTCTTTCTACCCGTGGCCGCTGCCTGGATGTTTGCGGATCGTCTGGGTTGGCAGCCTTTGGGTTTTGATCCCTTGATCGTCCTATTGACTGGTGTACATTTTCATTATGCCGGTTTTGCCTTGGCACTAGTAACGGCCTTGCTTCCCGATGAAAAATGGAAAAAGCGCCTGAGCCTTGGCTTGCTACCAGGCGTCGCCGGTGTTGCTGCCGGCATCACCTCTACACAGTTATCAGGCCCTCCTTGGATCGAAATTATAGGAGTAACAATTATGGTACTAGTAGCAAGCGTTTTGGCCATCCGGCAAATTGCGTTTGCGCGAAACCAAAATCTGAGCAGTAGCGTTCTATTGAGCCTTGGCGCATTGGCCCTGCTAGCAGGAATGACCCTGGCCCTTCTCTACGGTTGGCGCTTTGAGCATCAATGGCCCTGGCTTAGCATGCCATTCATGTATGCTAGCCATGGTGTTTTGAATTCCCTGGGCTTTAGCCTGCTTAGCTTTACCGGCTACACTATCGGACCTTCCCGATAATTACCCCACTACTCATTGCGAGGTACACGAGTGGAATGCAGCATTTTTAATTTCCAACCGTCCTCGGTAAGGATAGCTACTGCACTTTCCAACCACTGCCCAGTGAACAGTACTTCATCATCCTTAACCCACTTGGCGTAATTGTGATAGGCCGTCCAGACAGTCTTACCATCAGCAACCGTCTCAATGAACTCGAAGCTATTTTGGCGTTCATAGCCTTGCTCTGCAGTACGGACAGCCTCCCCAATCTGATAGTTTTTGATAGTATCATTCGTCCATACTTCTCCGTGCTCTAAGAGAACGAAGTCTGCAGTATGTAAGCGATCCAAGGCTGTAGTATCACAGGCAGACCAAACTTCATCAAAGGCGTCACGGACTAATTGCTCGATAGCCTGGCGGCCTTCTTCAGCAGTAGGTAATACCTCGGCAGGTTCTGTTGCTTCCGTGGCGGGAGAGCCCGCAGGTTCACAAGCGAAAAGGGATAGCAGTACTAATCCGAAGAAGTAAGAAAACTTATGCATGTATAGGAGTGATTTATCTAGTAATGGGCCTCAAGATAAGGAAGTATAAGATGTGGAGCCACCCAAAAAACGAGTGGGAAGCAGTTACTCATTGGCACTACTTCCCACTATTTATTCCGTCTGATGACCTTGCGTCAAATCAGTGGATTATTCCATTCTTACCGGCTCCATATCTCGGAATAAGCTGAAGGTAATTTCATTCACCTTCTCGCGATATTCGACAAAATCTTCGGTAACCAGCTTATTCACTTCTTCCAATACGCTAGCGGTATGCGTACGAGCCTTTTCCATAGTAAAGCCCACCATTTGGCTTGGGCTGCCATTAATACCATTGATATAACGGCCCACAGAGAAGAGACTGCTCATTAGGTTTTCCGGGTTTCGCTTGATACCCTTCACATCCGTAGGTTCCATATAAAGCAACTCTACCTCGGCAATTTTTCCTTTGAGCTCCTTTCCCCATTTCTTGACTTCCGCCTTCACAGTATCTGGTGCGTGTACCAGTGCTTGTTCTACTAGCTTCATGTCTTTGCGCATTTCCTGTAGGCGGTTAAACCCATCGGTTGCTGCTTGTACAATCTCGTCCAGCTCTGCCCGCGCTGCAGCACGGCTCTCCCAGGTACCATTAGCGTACTGGATGCGTGGATCAGCATGAACTACTACGCTGGTTTCAGCAGTGTGCTCACCGTACGTCATTACAAGCTGATAAGTTCCTGGAGCTACCGCCATACCGGATGGTGTATCAGAATCCGGGCGTGGTTCACGACGACTTGGGAAACGAATACCGTCTTCTCGCAAGTTCCAGGTGAGGCGGTTAAAGCCAGGCTCCAGTTTTCTGGTGAAGGTCCGAATGGTATCACCGGCGCTATCCACAACTTGAATCTTTACCTTATCACTGCCTTTTCCTCTCTTTCGTTTTGGCCCTTCCGCTTCTGCACCTTCCTTCGGTTGAGGTTTTGTTGGCCCCTCTTCTTTTGCTTCTTCCTTAGGCTTAACCCAAACGGTCAATAGTGCTCCACGAGCGCGATCTTTTCCTACAAACTCCGCATCCGCGTAAAAGCGTACCCCCTGGTAGCTCCGACGTGCGGCTAAGTAAGCATCTGGTGATGGGAAAGCAGCAAAGGCTTCTTCTAGCACTGCACCTTCCGTTTTGGCAATTTCTCGCATTGGGCGCAGGTCATCCAAGATCCAAGCTGCACGGCCAAAAGTACCGATAATTAGATCCTGTTCCCGTGGGTGGATCTTCATATCGGCTACTGGTACACCAGGGAATCCTTCTGTCCATTTGATCCAGGTTTCCGCGTAATCTACACTGAAGTATAGCCCCTGATCCGTACCCAACCAAAGGTGATTAGGCGCCTTTGGGTCCTGTACAATACTTAGGGTAAAGCTTGACACATCATCCTCATCTACGATACGATTCCAGCTTTGGCCATAATCATTGGTATGATAGGCCATTGGCTCGAAGTTGTTCCGGCGGTAGTCATTGACAATGACAAAAGCCTCACCACGATTAACTTGAGATAGCTCGATATAAGGAATCCAGCTACCCGCAGGCATACCTGGTAGGCGATCCGCCAAATTGGTCCAACTATCACCACCATCACGCGTAATCTGAAGGTTGCCGTCGTCAGTGCTGGCCCAGATGGTATTGGCATCAAAGTAGTCAGGAGCAATAGCAAGCACAGTTGTATAGTTTTCGGCTTGCGTAGCATCGAAAGTCAATCCACCACTGATGTCCGCTTTCTGCTTGGTGGTATCGTTAGTCGTTAGATCCGGGCTGATGATAGTCCAATTTTGCCCACTGTCGGTACTCTTATGCACGTATTGGCTACCGAAGTAAATCGTATTAGCATCACGAGGATCTTGCGCCATCGCTGCATTCCAGTTGAAGCGCAGGCGTTCACCATCAGGATGCACCGGCTTAATGAAGGTAACTTGTCCTGTGTGCTGGTCAACCAAGCCTACATTACCACCTTGGCTCATCGCGTAGGCGTAGCGGTTGTCACCTGGCTTGAAGTGCACATCAAAACCATCTCCGAAGAAGATCTCCTGCCAGTCGTGATTGGTAATACCACCACTCTTCCAAGCCTGACTTGGGCCTACCCAAGAACCGTTATCCTGCATACCACCACCTACATTGTAAGGGATGTCCATATCGTGATTGATGTGGTAGAACTGAGCAGCTGGAATATTGGTCACAAAACGCCAGGTCTTACCACGGTCGCGGCTGATGTTCAAACCACCGTCATTACCATTAATGAGATAGTTTGGATCTTCTGGGTGAATCCAGAATGCATGGTGGTCAGGGTGTACATTCGTCCCATAATCCATGATGACACGGAACGACTTACCCCCATCTTCACTCAAACTCACGTAAGTGTATAGGTTGTAGATGCGATTCTCATTGACCGGATCAACATATAATTCAGCGTAGTAGAATGGGCGATTACCGATATTCTTTTCGCTGACGAGCTTCCATTTCTTACCGCCGTCAGTACTCTTGTAAAGACCGTTCTTCTTGGCTTCTACAAGAGCATAGATAATGCCAGGATCACTTGGGGCTATCGCTAAACCGATACGTCCCAGATCACCCTTCGGCAAACCGTCTTCAGCAGTGCGTTTCGTCCAGTTATCGCCACCATCATAAGTAACGTAAAGGCCTGAACCGGGGCCACCTGAGTTAAAGAACCAAGGGTCGCGGTCAAACTCCCACATAGCAGCAAGCAACTTATCCGGATTGGTTGGATCTACTACTAAATCGGCAATACCAACGCCGTCACCTACACTTAGAATGTGCTCCCAGGTGTCGCCACCATCCATCGTTCGGAATACGCCGCGCTCCTCATTAGGGCCCCAGATAGAACCCATGGCACCCACGTAAACGATATCCGGGTTATCACGATGGATGACGATCCGGTGAATATTACGAGTGGCTTCCAGACCTACCAATTCCCAGGTGTCACCACCATCACGGCTGCGGTAAAGTCCTTGGCCGGTGTTATGGCTATTACGTGGATTACCTTCTCCGGTACCTACCCAGATTTCGTCTGGATTGCGCTGGTTTACCTTAATGGATCCAATCGCTTGGAGTGGCTGCTCGTCAAAAATGGGTTTCCAGTCGATCCCGCCGTCGGTACTTTTCCAAACACCACCAGAAGCATTACCTACGTAGATAATATCTGGATCGCTGAGATCAACATCGATGGCCGTTACCCGGCCGCTCATTCCTGCCGGACCAATGTTACGAGGAGATAAGGCCTCGAAATACTTGTGCTCCGGAAGATCTTGGGCAAATAGCCCCACTGCCAGTAATTGTACGAGAATTAGAATGGCGAAATGTCTCATATGGTGAAATATGTGTGTTGTATAATCGTAGAATAAACTTGAGATTCCTCAATATGTTGTCAGGTGGGATCGTAAAGGAAGAGATTCCCCAGCGAACGAGCAAATAGCTGGCTGCAAGAGAGATGGGATGCACTGCAAAGGAAGGGGTAAGTAGGCCAAACAACTTAGATATCGTCAAGAATGTCCTCTCGTTGAGCTTCTTCTGGCGCCTTTTTACTGCGTACTACAACGGATATGAGCATAAACTAGGCCACTATTAAAGAGATCGATCCGACCAACGGATAATAGGAGATCATGAGCAGGACCATCATCTGCAAGGCCATGAGCCAAAGCGTCAAATGCCGACGACGATAGTGCAACCAGCCATAGACCAGCGAACTGACAATCGCACAGGTGGCCGGAGAAGCAATGAAGTAGGTCCAGATCGCGTACTCAATATCCCATGCCCAACCAATGGTACGGTTCGTATTCCAGGAGCCCATGCCCAAGTAACGTTGGAACCCTATGAGTTGAAACAGCCCTACTAAAAACAGTACAATGATAATCACCCAGAGGGAGCGCCGCTCGCGTTGCATAGATCAGATTTAGGAACAGAAAGATAAGGATGAATAAGGAACGCACGCGCTACAAGGCCTAGTGTAGGTGTTCTACTTGTTTAATTTAGCATAAATATCAACGCTGATAAACTCACCATCTTTCACCTCGCAATCCTTCATTGTTCCTTCGAGCTCGAAGTCCAGTTTTGCCATTGCTCTTTTGCAGTTTTGGTTATCGGACTCTACAAACCCTTCAATTCGGTGGAGACCTAGTTCGTCAAAACCATAATGGCAAATTAGTGGCATCACCTCGCTCATTATTCCTTTTCCCCAATAATCAGGAAGTAGCCAAAGTCCTATCTCAGCTTTTCTATGCTCAGTGGAAAGATCATTCAGGCCGCCAGCACCGTAAAAGACCTGGTTATCTAGTGAGCATATAGCCCACCAGCATTGTTCCGGGTTTGCGAACCAGGTCATTTGTTCTTTGGTCGCTTCTAAACTATCGTAGTTGACCCCGTAGTGCTTTATCACAAGGGGGTGTAATAACCCATGATAGATGTCCTGAATATCAGATGCTACTATTCCTCGTAGCAGGAGGCGTTTCGTCTTTATGGGTAGTATCTCCTTTTTCACGTCTATTCGCTTTTACTTGATGCTGGCGGCCCAATGTACGAATAGTAACAATGCGTTTTTACTGTACGCTTTTTGCTTCTTCGATGAGCTCACCGTTTTCGTAAATGTTCAGGGTCTCTACTTTAGTTCCCGTCTTCACAAACTCATAGCGCACGTTCTCGTAGTTGAAGTAAAACACATTTTCTGATTGTGCAAACAATAGTGTATTCCAGCCTGGTTCTCCATCGTGCACATCGGTAGCCCTCAAGAACTGACCTTCTCGTTTGACATTTACGATTCTATCCGGCAGGCTATAATCACCCACGTATTGATCCAACGTTTCGATAGGTAATTCAACTTCGGCTACATGCTGATGATCGTAACTGATCACGTGCGAGAGTTTCCATCCATCTTCCTCTTGTTTCCAGATAGCTGTCAGTTTTCCGGAACCTACGATCTTTTCAGTCTCATCGTTGATTTGCAGATAAAAAACGTGGTCGCAAAATTGGAGTGCACCGTAGTTGTCCATTGGGTACACCTGGAGGGTACCTTCGGTCAGGGCTCGTCTTAGTGGTTGTCTTGATCGTTGTTCCTCTCCGCAAAAAATGGCCATATCCGACATTTCTGCCTCCTTGGATGGAGTGAGCCCAGCTCGATCATGGAAGAATTCAAAATCTTCGGACAAGTAGGATGCATACTTTTCTAAATCACAGGCGTTCTGTGCCGAAAAGTAGAGGCTATCCATTGCGGCAATGGCTTTGTACAATTCACTTGGTTGCTCCTCCTCGACCACCTCTTGTTGGGGTGCTACGGTAGGTTCTTGTTGCTGCGTATCATTCGCATCACAAGAAATAAACAGCGCTAGGATGAAAGCTATGGGCAATAGACGATAAACGTTTAGCAGATTGGCTTTAGGACTCATGTTTTCATTGAGTTGTTCCCTTACAGATTGTAAGTTGAGGTGAATAGTTAGTGCCTCTTGGGGCTTTAACTAAAGACGTCACTTTGGTGCGCAGGCCCCTACTTGATCTAAAGAGAACCTTACTGAATCAGTACGAATTACATAAGGCTAGTCATGACTCTCCTCTACCTCAGAATGGTCACATCGCCCTTATACTCCTTTACCTCGCCATTGCGAAACCCAAGTTCAACATAGTATACGTAAGTTCCATTCTGCATATCCTTCCCTTGGTAAGTACCATCCCACCAGACAACGGAAGCATTAAGGTTTTGCTCTCCTAGCTCGTAGACTAAGGCTCCCCAGCGGTCAAAGATGCGGTAAGTCCTCAGTTGGATTTCGGTGTCTGCCTTTTTCAGCACCTGGAAGTCATCGTTGAGGCCATCTCTATTCGGTGAAAAGACATTGGGTATGTAGACCACGTTTTCCCCCGCGCAGGATTGATTAAAGGTGGGGGCAGTGGGTTCCAGGCATACATCACAACCATCGAATACTGCGGTGCCATTCGGTACGCCATTGCAATCCAAGCAACTTTGATTGAAGTTTGGATCATCGGGCTCGAGGCATACGCCGCAATCATCAAGGATTGCAGTTCCGTTAGGTATACCTCTACAATCCAAACAGGAAAGATCCACTTGAAGGAATACGGAGGTGGTAACGGTACAGCCAAAATCATCCGTAACCGTCAAAAAGTAAGTGCCTGTTTCAGTGAAGGTATTGCTGGCTGAATTGGGAGTATCTCCCCCACTCCACTGATAGGTAGTACCACCAGAGGCCGTCAAGGTAGTGCCTTCACAAAAGATAAGATCGCCTTCAATCTCAACCTCAAAAAGAGGTGGATTGAGCCCCCAGTTGATGTTGGTGTAAAATTCTGGTGTGGAGGAAAAAATGGTAATGCACTCGAATTCGCCTGGGAACAGCAAAATGACATAGCCTTCCTCCCCAATAATGGTTTGATTATCCACGAAAGTCATCCCACCTCCATCATAAATAGAGACGTATGGCAATGACAACTCCAGTGTAACCTCGAGGCCAGGACGGCCAATAGAAGACAAGAGAAGAATCGGATTAGTGACCACTTCTGAAAAACACATCATGGTTTCACCACCAGTGCCTGCGGCCCAATTGGTTCTGGGTACCGTGATATTTGGAATCACACCTTCAAATCCATTGAAAGCCGGAAAATTAAAAATGCTGGGAGTGGAGTCGAAATCATAATTAGCTACCATCTCCACAGCGATGGTTTGCCCATTTTGCGTAATGGTTCCGGTAGCGGAGTTTCCTGAAAAGTCATCCCAGACGGCCCAGTCGTAGTCTTCATCGCATTGTGCAATCCCATGCGTTGTTACTAAAGTGGAGGCCAGAAATAGAATAAGTAAGCGCGTGTAGATTTGGGGCATAGGTACGGTGTTTAGAAGTTGAATACTTGAAGTACCGAAGAATCAGAGAGGCCACCAGATTTAGAAAATCATTGGATAGCAAAACCGGTCGCGTATACAACATAGCCCGATATCAGCTTGAATACAAGCGCCTTAAATAGACTTTAAGATAGAAGAGAGAGAATTAACGGATTGACAACAGCTGCTTGAAGTCTCTGAGAAGACGATCAGTGCTCCATCCACTGATAGCGCTTGAGTCCTTTGACTTTGTACTTGCCAATAGAATCTACCGGATGAGATATCAGCCCACTTTTGCCGTCGTCAGCCCGGAGCACGTTGAAGTGAAGATGCTCTTCGGTTGTTTGTCCTGTTTTGCCACTTAAGGCAATGGGGTCGCCAGCCCTCACGTAATCTCCTAATTTGACCAAACTTCCATCCGTATCTAGGTGGCCATACATGGTGAACAAGCGAGAAAGGGTGTCATAGATCATTACTTGGTTGCCAAAAGGTGCCCATTTATCGCTCATACCCCAGCCGGTGTACCTATCTACTACCACCACCACATAGCCATCTTGGGCAGCAGCAATCGTGTCACCAATACCCATCGTGAAGTCAAAGGCATATCTAGATCGTGGGGTATTGTGGGTAGGGTTGGAATTGTTGCCTTGCAGCAGCTTATAGCGATCGGTTTGAGGGTAAGGAAGGCTGGCGAGCACAGTTGACCGTATGGGAAGCTGAGGATCACCCCACTTTACTTGAACGTTGACTTTCCCGCTGAGGTCGCCCTTATCTTTAATGGTAATAATTGTATCTGCATTTCCCGATAAAGTGAGTGGTGCATTGGCGGTAAATAGTTCGTTGACCGCTTTGTCCTCACAGGTCAAGAAAAAGCGCATCGGACAAGCGACTGGGTTTTTGATGCTTATTTGAAAATGCTGATCGTAACTTTCCTTGTAATCTATCGTGAGCGCAGATATACGCTCCTTGGGTATAGGGTGTAAGGAGCATGTTTTACTCAAAAAGTACAGTAGCAAAAGTAATCCCAGAGGCAGCACTTTCTTTTTAAAATTCATTCTAATCATGGTTTGTAATCAGCCTAAATAACTGCCTATCACTTTGTATACCAAACAGGATATCCAGGCTACATTGCGCCTAACTTGAAATACTATTTTCTCTATAAAAACTCCGTTCTTAAGAGCAGGAAATCACCTGTTCGAGGGTCTATTGCAAATTCAATGAATCCAATCCTGGTGGTGTTTTCCCCCATCAATTTAAATCCGATGAGGTATGTCTCTTTTTGTTCTGAGCTAAGCACCCTCCATTCCTCATTCCAGGTTACTCCATCGTAATCCGTTCGAATTGACGCTATCCGCGTTTTTATATTTGAGGCAGGATTAGTCTCTTCCCAATAAAGGGGCAGCGTAACATCCGTCGCGATCAGGTCAACATCATTTAAGAATACCGGTAGCTCACTTTCCTTCTTCAGGATTTTGTTGTCATCGAGACGAGACTCCAAGCTCATCCGAATTACTTCATAATTGCCAATAGGATCACCTTCTACCCGACGTGAATAATTGACGAAAAAATCAGGGCTACCATCAAGGTCAATATCAAGTTCTACGTTAGCTGGGGTTCTTGGAAACTCCAATTGGTCTTGGGTACAGGCGCAACTAACTAGGCAGAGAACGAGTAGGACTAAGGTTTTGTGCATAATATTGTCTTTTCTAGGATAGACAGTGTTAGCAGCATTTTTCGTTGGCTTTCTATTACTCTAAACATTCGACCCAATGCCCGCAATTCCTTAATGCACTTTTAAGGAATGCCTTATTCCTTTCCTTCACTTTTTTGACGCTTTAACCGCATTATAATAAAGATGGAGATGGCTATCCCCACAAAGCCAAAGACCAGTTCTTGCTCAGAGAAGGCTTCTGTCCAGGATTTATCAAATGCCACCATATTGACAGTTCCAGCTAAGAGATAACCAACCAGAAGTCCAGCTGAAATCTCTAAATCCTTTTTTTCTCTTTCTAGTTTGCCCAAATTATTGCTGATTTATTGAGCGCATTGTCTAGCTCTCCGTTCTTAGCGTAATTTTTTCGGCTTATTGATTCATTCAATCGGGCATCGAATGAAGTCATGTCTTGATGGGTAATATCCGGCACCTTACTTCAAATCCAAGATATTCCCCATGTTGTAGCAGCTCCGGCAGCGGGGTTCGTATTTGTCTTTTTCTCCAAGAACTACGGTAGAGTCTTCAGTCGACAAGCGATAGGAATGCGTGGCCAGATTACCACAATGCGAGCAGATCGCGTGCACCTTGGTGATGTATTCCGCTACGGCCAATAAACCTGGTATTGGCCCAAATGGCAGGCCACGAAAATCCATGTCCAGCCCAGCCACAATTACACGCTTACCCATCAGGGCGAGCTTCTGTGCATTCTGGATCAACTCTTCATCGAAAAACTGGGCCTCATCAATACCAACAACCGTTACATCGCGGCTAACATCAAGGATTTTCTCCGAGTGATCAATAGGAGTCGCCAAAATGAAATTCTCATCGTGAGATACCACCTTCACATTATCGTAGCGGGTATCTACGCGGGGCTTGTAGATTTCTACTTTCTGGTTGGCAAACTTGGCGCGTTTCAGTCGACGCAGTAATTCTTCGGTTTTACCCGAAAACATGGAGCCACAGATCACTTCGATCCAACCACTGCGCTGACCGCGAAAAAAGGGTTCTAAAAACATATCGTATGGGGCTAAACAAGGAGCACTTAGAGACGCTCATCACTCCTTGAAGTAGTACTTCGATAAAAATTGAGGCACGAAAGATAGCCAGCAATCACAATTTTCACTAAGAAAAGGAGGTTATCCTTAACAATTAGCGCAGCTATTCCTTTATTTTTGGCTGCCCTGAGCAAGACATAACAAACGAACTTGTCAACCGACATGGACCTACAACAAGCAAAAATCCTTCTTGAAAAGATCAATGCACTGCATAAATCAGTGAGCCTGGATAATGGTGAAGTCTCTAATATTGAGCGAGACTTGATGCTTTCCTACATCCGCCAGCTCTACGAATCATACCTCAGCATCGAGGGTACTACTACGCCTAGTTCTTATAAAAAGGCCGTAGCTCCTAAAGCTAAAGTCGTAGCCGCACCGGTAGTAGAGGAGAAAGTGGCACCGCCGCCTCCACCGCCACCAGCGCCAGAACCCAAACCTGAGCCAGTAGCGCCGCCTAAGCCAGCGCCAGAACCAGTAGCTAAAGCAGCACCTGTACCGCAGGCTGTTCCTAGTCCGGCCCCTGCTAGTACGAAGGTAGATCCAGCCATCAGTGCTCTATTCAAGCACAAGGCAGCACGGGAGCTATCAGAGAAGCTGAGTCAGCAGGCTATTACAGACTTGACTAGAGCTATGTCCATCAACGACAAACTCCTGTATTCTAACGAACTATTTGGTCGCGACATGGCTCGCATGAACGAAGCCCTACAGAAACTAAATGGCTTGGGAAGCATGGATGAAGCTCAGAATATGCTGGTTGGAATCGCACAGCAGTTTGACTGGACCGAAGAGGAAAGAGTAGAGGTAGCGCAGAGCTTCATTAAGCTGGTGCGTCGCAAGTACTAATCTTAACTCGAACGACAAAACTAAAGAGGGGCGTGGAAAACAGTTTTCCACGCCCCTCTTCTGATTAGGATCAATTGCCTAGACAAACTTCATCTTGTAGTCGGCTCTCGCTTTCCCTTTTTTGATGTTCTCTAACTTACGGCGAATCATTCTCTTCTTAATTGGCTTGAGGTACTCCGTAAAGAGCTTACCGTCCGTATGGTCGTATTCATGTTGGATCACGCGCGCATTCAAGCCACTGAAGGTAGCTTCCTGTGGTTCAAACTTCTCGTTCATCCAGCGCAGGCGGATTTCTGAAGGACGCTCTACCTCACCACGAATATCAGGGATACTGAGGCAGCCTTCCTCATAGGCCCACTCTTCGCCCGTTTCTTCCACCTTTTCAGCATTGATGAAGACCATCTTGATCCCCTCTGCTTCGCGGCCTTCCTCCATCATTTGGACGGTATCTACTAAGAATAGGCGGATAGAACGGCCGATCTGAGGAGCTGCCAAACCAACACCATTGGCGTGGTACATGGTCTCCCACATATCAGCGATTAGCTTCTCCAGATTAGGATAGTCTGGGTCAATTTCCTTTCCTACTTTCTTCAATACGGGCTGACCGTATGCATAAACCGATAACAACATAAGTGTTGAGAGTTTCTAATATTTGTGCGCTTCCAGATATTCCTGCAACAAGATGGTAGCAGCCATCTTGTCAATCAGACCTTTTTCTCGGCGCTTTTTCTTTTTCAGGCCACTTTCCAGCAGTGCCTCCTTGGCCATCACCGAAGTAAAACGCTCATCCTGCCGCACAATGTTCATTTCCGGTTGCTGTTTTTTCAGCTTACGGATAAAACCAATAATATGTGGCTCCAGATAAGTAGGCGTACCGTCAGCATGTTGGGGCTCTCCCACCACTACTGTTTCCACTTCTTCTTCCTGAAAATAGGCTTCCAGGTATTCGAGAAGCTGATTGGTTTCTACCGTATCCAGACCATTAGCAATAATCTGCAGCGGGTCCGTCACCGCGATTCCCGTCCGCTTCGTACCATAGTCAATTGCCATAATTCTTGCCACGTCACAAATATAGGTAGCAATAGCCAGAAAGAGCCCCCTCAGCGGCACCTATCTACCAGGGCCTTAGTAGTTTGACGGTAATTAATAAAACAGTTATCTTTTGGGGCTTGTCCTTTGCACACGCCAAGTCCAAGTTTTCCTTGGCTTAATGCAAAAGCCAAGCCGATAACTGTTTCTTTAATTAGTTTCCCGTCTCTAAGGTAGTACTGTCGCTTTATCATGCAACCTCCCGACGAGGCTCTTGTCATTATGGTATACTACGCATCTCCTACACTATCCTACCACCGCATTTTTCAGCCTATCTAATGGATTTATCTTAATTCAAGAATTCGCACTGTAATCGGTTGCTTCCGATCAACCAATTATTGCAAATTCAATTTCATTCTCGGCATGCTCTAAGGGCACCGAGTACTACCTCTTTGGCCTTTACTAGACTTGTTTGGACGTGCTTTGCCTCACCCCGGTGAGACCGTTTCTCTTTAATAAAATGACCCTCACGATGAATTTTCGACTGATTTTTCTTCTTTTCGGCCTTGGGTTTGGCACCCTGGCCGCACAATCTACTAGTATCCAATTCACCCAGGAAGATGGCTCCGTTCAAACAATGGAAGAACGCATGGCCGCTGAGCAGACCAAAGGTGCAGCCTTAGTAGTTTTACTTGACGGACAAGTGGTATTACAAGAAAATTGGGGCTGGCGTGATGCCGAGAATCAATTGCCCGTTGACAACCAGACGCTCTTCCAAGTCGGCGGCATGAGCCAACCCGTAGCCCAATTTGCCATCATGCGATTAGTCTCTGATGGTGTTCTGAATCTTGACACTGACATCAACGAGTACCTCAGCAGTTGGAAGCTTCCTACTAACAAGATTACCTCAGCCCGACCAGTAACCATCCGTGATCTCCTTTTGCAACGTCGTGGTTTTAAGTTCCCGTATAAACCAGACGGATTTGCTGCCGGAGCCACACTACCAACACACCTACAGTTATTAAACGGAGATGGGCCCGCAAAGAACCCTCCTGTTGTCTTGAAAAAAGACATCAATAAGAGTGGAGACAACTCCTTTGCGCCAGTCCTGATTTTGCAGCAGATCTTGATGGATTATTACCAGCAACCCTTTGAGACTATTGCCCAGGAACAAGTATTTGCCCCACTGCAAATGAACAGCAGCTTCTATGCTTCTGAATTAACGGCCGACCAAAAGGGCATGCTCGCAGTTGGCTATGGCCCAGACAAGCAGCGCTTGGCGGATGACTATAAGCGCTATCCAGAACTAGCTGCCAGTGGCTTGTACACTACCGCTCATGACTATGCGCTGTTTATCCAGGCCTTACTAGATGCTACTGCCGGTCGCGACAATCGTTTCCTCAGTCAGGAACTCGCACAAGAGGCACTAGCACCATCGAATAATGACGATGCGATGCTAGTGAATCGCAATGATACGAACCTATTCTGGGGCGGCGCTACGAAAGGATACTACACCCAATTTGAGGCAGATGCCGTAGATCACCGCTGGGTGGTAGTGGCCTTCATGAATGACCATATCAATTGGAGCTTTAACGGTGCATTGCGCTGGGAGGGCATCAATTATGCTAAAGCCCAGATGGCCACCGGCCAGGAAGCCGAAAGCACACAATCAGGAAAGCGATAGATGATGAACAGACTTTCTTTTTTCTTGATTCTGATGGTAGCAGCCCTAGGCTTTGCTGCACGGATTAGTCCGGAATCAACAACTCTATCAAAGCCTTTAGCACTGACTGGTGAGAAACTGATCGTTTTCACCCAAGAGCAAGATCAGCATTTTCGCAGCAGCTGTTTACCACGCCTACAGGAGTGGACGAAAATGGAGGGCATTGAACTCATTGAACGCTCCGCTGCCGAAGGTGTACCTACGGAAATCACTGCAACACCAGCCATTGTCTTTCAGAATGATCGTGGACGAGCAATCTACGCTAGCCGTTACGCGGAACTGGGAACGATCAAGAATTTTGTCCGTACCAACCGGCTTCGGCCACAAGCGAACCAGACTTTCTGCACAGACCAAGTGCTACAACTGAAAAATGGGCGAGCTTCATTGAACGCGCCCGTGAAACTGACAGCGTTGACCGGCGAGCTACCAGAAAGCTGGTCAGAGGCAGCCTTTCGACAAGCTGCCCTTGATAACATTGCACAAGGAATGAATGAGTATGAGGCTCAAGATGAAGCCTGCTTGGCGCGTACGGATCGCGCATTCTATTGTGATTTCCATCCGTATCGATCAGAGGATGGAATGCTCTATCTCTCCCTGGAGCTGTATTCCATGTTCAATTGTATACGGCCGGTATTTACCACTGGGGAAACTGCCCTATCAGGTTCGTTTGAGGACTATGCAACCGTTTTTCAAGCGGCTGGATCACTTTTACAAGAAATGATCACCCGGCAAGTACAACAGTCAGAGATTGGCGATGCCTGGTCGCCGTTGACAGATGATATTACGGTAGTAGATTGGGAAGGATTCGGATTGGCGCTGCCAGAAAATGTAGCCACTGCCACTCCTAGTCGAACGGACTACACAGTTGCTCAGCAATGGTCGGGAACGGTACCGGTAGTACCTGGCGTGCCAGCGCTTTTCTTCCGGTTCATGGAACCACTGGACCGCTATGCAGGCGAAGTGCCAGACTTTAATGGCCAATTGTCACTTGATTCTGAAGGCAGAATCAGAAGTGGTGAATTCTCGGCAGAGCTAAAGTCTCTTACCATGGGCATGGCTGAGCTAGACGATAAGGTCAAGAAGAAGTATATCTATACCCGTCGTTTCCCAGAGGCTAGTTTCAGCTTTGATTTATCAGAAGACCAAGCCGTATTGCTTCAGGCAGGTCAACTCAATCGAGTACCGGTAGAAGGCACCTTCACCTTCATGAAGCAAGAGAAGCAAATGAAGGTACAAGCCGAATTGACTCCGGAGTTATTGGAGTCTGGCAAACAGCAGATGATGGTCCACGTGCAGTTTGACCTCAATGTTACCGATGACTACGGGATTGCAGGCCCCGATGGACCTGATCCCGCACGAAAGACAATGATTTTCGATCTCAACTTTATTATGTCACCACAATAAAATGTCAATCATGTATCCAAAATTCTTGGTTTCATTATTAGGTGCCGGCGTATTGAGCGTAGCACTAATTAGTTTTAACTTCTCCGATGCCGACTTTTACCAATATGAGGGCGAGACACCTGGTGTTTTGACGGCCACAGGCATGACCGGAGGGCCTAGTGTCTTCACCTTTGAACGTTGGCACTTTGCACAAGTAAGCATACCAGATGATGACCCAACCCAAATCCAAGCAGTAGTTGATATCGACGTTACCTCTGCTGTTTGCGACTGGAAAGATTTGGAGTACTCCGTAAAGAAGAAGAAGGATTATTTCCACGTACGTAAGTTTCCAAAGGCCATGGTCACTATTAATGGTGCCACGCTGCAAGAGGATGGCAGTTACCGAACGGAAGCCATGCTTAGTTTAAAGAATGTGGAGAAGCCTGTCACGCTAGTCTTCACTATCTCTGAGACAAAACCTTACGAGATAAAAGGAGAGGGGATTATTAACCGCCGTGAATTCCGCTTTACCGGCGATGGCCCAGCAGACGAGGTACCGATTGCCTTTGAGGCAACGCTCCCTACAGAATAAATCCTAATCAAAAAAAGCAAGGCTAACTGCATTACTGCAGTTAGCCTTCATTTAAATCACACGAAAAATTAGCCTTTGTGGGAGGATTAATTCCCAACCGGAAGGCTAAAACACTCAAAAATTTCTTCTGTGCCAGGGCAGAAGGACCTGATCGGGGACCACTCGGCAATATGGGTTTTACTGCGCACAGTAGTGCAAAAGTGATTTTAGGTCATACAATGCCTCGGGTAAGGACTGTCGGTAGGCGTGTATCTGGCCAAAGAACTCCAAATACTCTGGTCAGGGCTGATGCCTTTTGACAGTGTAACAGCTCTCCTCTCAATGCTCTACACACTTGGCTGTTACTCCCCAGGCCTGTAGACCTAAAATCAAAGGGGGGATGTATTAAATAAGAAAATCCGAATAAGTCTTTCTTGCTACACCTCGACTACCACTTTTGGTAAGCCTCTCAAAACTCGGTGCAGTCAATTTCAAATGCTCCTGATATCTATGCTTAGGTCAAATGTCACCTAACCATTGTTTGTTTTCATACTAGTTTGCAGCCTTACTAAACTGCATTACTGATTTTCGTCCGGACTTACCGTTGATGTGGAGATAATAGTTTCCACTCGGTAAGTTTGCAATATCAATGAGTTGTTGGCTGTTTTCGGCAATGTCCAGCTGCCTTAGCACTACACCCCATTGGTTATAAATAGTGATCTGCTCTACGTTTTCAGCGGCAGAGCCGAAATCAATTTGCATCCACTCTGCACTCGGATTCGGATAAAGTTTTACCCGGATCGACTCTTCTTCGATATCTGTCTCCGGCATAATTACCTCGACATCTTCTAATGCACCTTTTGTCTCTTCTGTTTCTCCTCTTTTGTCATCCGCTGACGCCACATCCTCACTAGGTACTAAGCCTGTGTTTTGTGTGGTAAGCGCTTGAGAATTACTCATGATGGTAATACACTCCGTAGAGCTTGCCACCGGATATTCCACCATATTGTCATCGATCAACTTGATCTCATCTATGGTGAAGCAAGTATTTACATCGTCCAGGAATACAATGTCTTCTAAAATGACACTGAATTCAGCTACCTGTCCTGAACCACTATTCTGTCCCAAGTCGTTGCGTAGAAAAGCAACATCAAGTGCACCATCATCTTCCCTTAGATATTGATAACTGCGAGACTTCGAACTGCCACTTCCGTTTAGCCAGGTATTTGACAATAAGTCCACCTCTCCCGCATCAGGGCTCCACGGGTCACCAGTATTCTGTGCCACATAGTCAGACTCAAAGTTGATGGTAAACACTATTCCAAAGAAATGATCTACAGGAAACTGACTATCTCCAAGAAAAATGTCAAAGGTGACCGTCTCTCCAGGATACACATTAGGATTCTGTGCTACCAATAACAAAGTCGGGTCCGTATTTGGATCACCTACCATGAAGACATCAGGAGTAACAGTTCCATGAGTCAACATGTAGTTATCCCGAATTGCATTGCGGTCATTATTAGCAATCTTGCCGCGACCATCTGCATCAGCTTGAGAATAATTTAACCCGCTAAGGTAATCCTCATCCCAATCTGCGGCTGGTTCATAAGAGTCCCAATTTGTTCCTGTATCATCCCGTTCAGGACCGTTGTCCCCACGGGCTACAGCCCAATACAAAATGTCTACTTTACTTACCTGGCCATTATTATTTATATCTCCTGGCCATACCAATGTTTGAGCTGAAGTACCAAGAGTAAAGCTCATTACTAGCAGGAATGCTACTAGCGTAGATACCCACTTCGTTAGAGTAGTTCTCACGGTCATACTTTTTTATTTGAGTGTTTTCGTGTAGGGCTGTAGGCGTTTGGAAGTAGGTTAACCACAAAGGGGGATTTGCAGTTTATGGGATAAAAGTACGTAATATCCACTCGCAAAACCATTACACTTTTGAGCATTTTCCGTAACTTCATCAGTAATACTTCAACAACCAGAGCAAGCATAAATTTTTACAAATACCTGATTATCAATTTTTAAACAAAAACACATTATATAAAAAAATATTTATTTATATTTATTCTTCGCCCGTTATATAAAGCTGTTTCGCATGAAAGGAAAGAAGATCAAGGCAATATTATCCGCTCTGAGCAGCAAAGAAATGTCTGCTTTCCACGAGTTTGTGCATTCTCCATACTTCAATAAAAACCCACAACTAACCTTACTAGTGTCTTTCTTGTGCGAGAGGCACCCAAATTTTGATGAAAACGTTTTTGAACCGGAATATCTAGCCAGCGCTCTCTCGAGAGAAGCACCTATGACAGCTAAGAAACTGAGCTATCTTCTCAGTGACTTACAACAAATCATTGATCAATTTCTAGTAGCTGAACGCATAAAGGAGAAATCCTATCTCAGAGAGTATATGTGTATAAATGCGCTAAGGGAGCGAAATCTGCGCGAGGTTTTCCTACCGCGAGTCCTAAAGTTCCAAGAACGCCTCGCTCAACCCGGCCATTACCACAGAGAAGCTCTGACGGTTCGATTTATGGTCAGCGATATCATTGCCGAACTGAGTGATTCGAAAATTAAGGACATGGAAACGTCACTTCAGACAGCAATTGACAATCTCTTCGAATTATTCCTAACCAACCTTCTTCGCTATGCCTATAAAAGTCAAAATCGAATGGCGATTCAGTTCTTAAACCCTCCACACATACCACTGCTAGAAGAGCTAGAGGTGTTGTTTCAACAATACAGTCAGAGTAGTCCTGGCATTCGGATTTACTATCTGTTGTACGCCTGTGTCCGGGAACCTGAAAAAGATGAATACTTTGATCAGCTAAGAATTCTATTGCCTCAACACCAAGAATCTCTGGGGATACGTCAACTTCGGATTATCTATCTGGCTACTATCAATATTAGCCTACGTAAGATGCGCTCTAATCCGGAAAAATATACCCAGGCAACGCTTGATCTCTATACAGAAGGTATCGATAATCGAGCCCTTGTAGAAGGGAATTACTTGTCCCAATGGACATTCAACAACACCATCAAATTAGCTCTACGCGCACGTCAAATTGATTGGGCAGAGGATTTCATCAATAACTATCAAAAACTAGTCATTAAAGAGCAGCGAACTGATGCTTTGGGGCTCAACCTTGCAGAACTATCGTTTGCAAGAGGTGCCTTTCACGAAGCCTTGGCACATCTGAACAACGTTGCTACGACAACAATTCGTTACCACATACTTGTAAGTATTCTCAGAATTAAGTCCTTTTGGGAACTACAAGAATTTGGACCCGCCATTGCAGCTTTGTCTGCTTTTAAAGTCTATTTATCAAGAACACGCGGAATTGCTCCGCCATTGAAAAAGGGGGCTCAGAGTTTTTGCCAACTACTCCATAGAATATCTGTCGGCGGTACAGAACGTAAACGACTGGAAACCAAAGACCTAATCGCCAAAACTGGGCTAGTTATCGACAAACCCTGGCTCATGAAGGCCTTTGCCCGAGAAAATCCTAAGCTGTAATTAACACTACTCAATAACCAGGTGAGGCACGGTACTCAGATCCCAATTAATCACCAAGCCTTTAGCCAAGCGGCGAGCAATGGCAGCACCATACAGGTGTTCAGCTAGATAAAGGGCAGCTTCAAACGATTTGGCCCCACCGGCAGAGGTAATGTATTTACCATCGTGTACAAACAGGACACCCTCCCGGATATCATGATCCGGAAAACGCTCTCGCATTGCCTCGACATCACTTGGAAAGGTTGTACTTACTTTGTCTTTGAGTAAACCGGCTTGAGCAAGGACGAAGGCTCCATCACAATGGCTGGTTACAAATTGTGCATCGGCCGCTACTTGCTGTACAAAGGCAATCATCTTCTCGTCCTCAAGATCTGTATCCAGATGATGTTCAGCACTTGGAACAACAAGGATATCAATCGGTGGTAGACTATCTGTCAAATAATTGAAATGTGGCAGCAGCTGAATCCCCTCAAAAGTAGTGATAGGAGCTAGCGTATTGGCGACCAAGAAAGTATTCATCGCCTTGATACTATCCCGAAAGATGGTATGCTGGAAAATATCATAAGGGGCGGTCAACTCAGTATTGTAGACGCCATCCATAATCAAGAAGGCTACATTGTAACGATCAGGTTGTATATCAGGGGCATCAGCTCTTAGCGGACTAGGTTTTGCCGCTGGCTCGGTGGCAACTGAGTTCGAGGAATCTTCACAACTCGTGACTAGGCCTACTAGCAAGAGAATATACCAATAGTGATTTTTGAATAGCGCCATTAAATCAGGATTTAATCGAATTACTCTTGCAACTTAGCACCATAACTAAGGTCGCCGGCGTCGCCCAAGCCAGGCACGATATAGCTCTTGGCTGTAAGCTCTTCATCTAAAGCCCCCAACCAAATATGCCCCTTGGAGAAATGGCGTTGCAAATATTCTAGGCCTTGCGCTGCAGCGATCGCGGCAACGAAGTGTATGGATTTTGGTTGCCCATACCGAAGCAGGGCTTGCGTAGCTAACACCATGCTCGCTCCAGTAGCTAACATAGGATCACAAACAATAAGTACCTTATCCGTTAGATCAGGACAGCTCAAATATTCCACTGCGATCTCAAATGTGCCGTCCTTGTGATGTTTACGATAGGCGGAAACAAAAGCATTACCCGCATCATCAAACACATTAAGTAGCCCCTGGTGCAGCGGTAAACCAGCCCGAAGAATGGTTGCAAGCACTATGTCATCTGCCGGCACAGGAGTTGTGGACTCTCCTAAAGGAGTAGTCACCGTCTCGTCCTTAAAATCCAGCGTTTTGCTGATCTCATAGGCAATACACTCTCCTAAACGCTCCATGTTGCGCCGAAAGCGCAAACGATCATTCTGAACGTCTAGTGAGCGCATCTCAGCTACATAACGATTAGCAATAGAAGGAGTAGATTCCAGCAGGTGCAGCATAAAGTGGAAGTTTGCCCAAAGATATAATAAGGAGCGAATAACAAAGAGCCGACCGTCTACTTATCCCTATTTGGAAGTAACCAGCGACGCAAGATCTCCCGGGCCTCATCTGTTAATGGCGTACTACTCCCGGTAGCATCATCTACTTGTACAATGACGGTTTCTGCCTGAGCAGCACACTGTCCATTCTGATGGAGCTGCTGCAGCAACTTAACGGAGCTATTGCCGATTTTGATGATCCCCGAACCAATATCAACTTGCCCGGGCCAATGCAGTTCTTTGCGAAAAATCATCTGCAAGGCCGCAATGACAAAACTCGCACCCTCCGGCAAAACGGGTAGATCTTTATTGTAGAGAAATTGCACCCGCCCTGTTTCCAGGAAGGTGGCAAATACCGCATTATTAACGTGCCCCTGCCGATCGGTATCGGCATACCGAACCTTATCAAAGGTCTGAGAGGGAAAGTCTTCAAATTCTAATAGGTCCATTGCCTCTAAGTCTTTTGTTCGAATAGTGACCAATACACGGTGTTCCAACCACTCCAGCCATGGAGCTCAGAAAAGCTACTGTTATGCCAAAGTGTACAAAACCGCAGGCCTTCTTGCCGGCAGTATTGTTGGAGATCAAGCAAATAAGTCTTTGCTGCTGCTGCATCAAGCCCCATGTACTGCTTCAGCGTAACATCCATCACGGCAAAAGGGTACACCCGCAGGTTTGTAATCTGCTCTTGTTCCAGATCGTACCACCAGAATGGTTCGGTGGTTCCGGCACGGAACCCGGCTTGAGCCGCAAACCCCATCGAATAGTCAGTGGTGATACCTGCCTTCTGTAATTCGCGATAGGTATTAGGCAAGGACAACCGTAAGTAATGCTGTCGACTTCTATAAATGGTTTCACCCAGCACTTCCTGAAGTCGACCTTTTTCCTTTGTGATTCCGCTTGCGCTTTGCCCTCCCACATAAGATGGATGAAGCCCTGAATCACTCCACAGGGCAACGCTTTGAACTAGCTGTTGGAATGCCGGAATTGCCGGGTTAGGGTTAATGTCGTGCTTAGATCGATCCGCCAACAACCAGAATATAGTTGGGCGAATAGCACTACTGCGATGCAACTGTTCGAGATCAGGAAAGGTAAAGTACGGATCAGTCGACGGATTCCGCCAAGCCGCTATACGCTTTTGCCAACTACGCCAGTTCAGTTGAATCGCCTCAATCGCTGCACGTACCCAACCACGCCAGCCTCGATATCGGTAGGCCCAGGGAATATCAATATCATAGGTGGGCACAAATTCATAGTCGCTGGCTTTGCGCGAGGGAGTCCATTGCGGATAGACCCGTTGAATTGCTGTACGTAGTAGCTTCAGCCACTCCCAAATAATCGGTCGGGAGAGTGCTCCATTACGGTAGGCCCAACTAAGCTCAGCCGGATAGCGAGCATGTGTATCAGCGGTATGCGGTAGGTATTCCTCATAGCGGCTCAACAGGTAAAAACTTGCCGCCAATGGGTCAAATGGGAGCGCATATCCCGGAGGGGCTGCAAAGCAAGTCGGTACTCCTTCATGCATGCCTGAGTTTAGGCCTTGCTCCTGGACACCTTTCTCAAATAGTAATGCATGGGGAAACAGGAGAACTTCTTCCTCTCTGATAGATTTGCCACTATAATTAATTCCCACTCCATTTCCCTGAGTATACAGCTCCTGGTCATCTGTGATTTGCAGAGACACACACCACAGCTCCTCGAACAAATAAGTAGCGAGGTAACGCAAGCGTTCTGAGACGCTAGGGCTGTAGAGCATAACGGTCATCTGCCAATGTTAAGAATATTCCAGTAATCTTGATTTGTTCAGATTCAATTTTCTAAAATTTGATTACATTAGTGCATAGTCAAAATACGTGTAGATGGCCAGTAAGAACCCTACTTCTCTTAGCGAACTCATGACTATTCGAGACATCCTCATGGGTGAGGTGATCAATGAATACAGTGAGCGATTTGAAAAGTTAGAAGCCGCGCTAGAGCAGCAGAGATTAGACTTAGCCGCCAAGGAAGCCGCTTTAGATGAGCGGATCAAAGCCTTGGACCAACTTCTTCATGACAAGATTAACGGGTTAGACGAAAGCTTTAACTCCAAGATGGAAGACCGCCGCCAAGCAATGGGTGCCATGTTCCTTTCCTTAGGGCAGCAACTAAGGGATTAACCCAACCATAGCGATGGGCAACAACTCAACCCCAACAAAGGATAAAATATTGCTTGAGCAGCTTCGTGAAGCGCTGTTAAGGGAAGACCGTGCAGCATTGGCGGAGCTACGCCATATTCTGAACACTCGTAAGGAATTAGAGGAGCGCGTTAATCCGATAATCAAGGAACATTTACTTGAGCTTGAACAGTCTTTTCCTGATGCGTACCTGGATGTCGTCCAAAAGATTGTCGATCGGCGGATGCACCAAAAACAAAATGAGCTCATCAATATCCTCTATCCGAGGCTAGGTATGATGGTACGCAAGTATGTCAATAGCGAAGTCAGGCTTTGGATGGAACGATTGCAAGCTAACATACGTCGGACCTCCCGTACAGTATTTTGGAGTAAACGACGACGCGCTGAAGAAATCATTTTGGAAAATAGTAAGTCAATTGTAGAGGAAGCATACATTGTAAGTCACGAATCCGGCTTGTTGCTTGGCAGTGCCTCTTCTGCGGAAACGGTTGACAAGGATATGATCGCTGGAATGCTCACCGCAATCAAGGCGTTCGTGGAAGATGCTTTCAAGCGCACCGACGAAGAATTGCAAGGAATTCGGTACGGGGGCTATGAAATCATGATCCAAAACTTTTTTAATTACTACATTGCGCTGGCAATTGCCGGAAGCATCAGTGAACAAGAGCGCGACGAGTTAGCTGGAAAAATCCTCCAGTTTGCTGCTTCAGAGCTCAATCACGACCTGCAAGAACCTGATCCTGTATTCTACGCAAAGATGAACACTCAATTGGAGGCGTACTTCATCAAGCCTTACAAAAACAAGCCCCAATGATTATTAGCAAAAAGGTAGTCATCACAGGACACTTTGGCGTAGGAAAAACTTCTCTTTTCAATCGTTTCATTAGTAATACGTTTAACGAAAAGTACCTCACTACTATCGGCGTGCGCGTCGATAAGAAGATGGTTCAGGTAGATGGGCAAGAAATCTCGCTCGTCATCTGGGACCTTGCTGGTGAAGTTTCACAGGAAAAAGTACCTCGCTCCTATTTCCTGGGGGCTAGTGCCATCATCTATGTTTTTGACCTCAGCCGTCCAGCCACTTTTAGCCGATTAGAGGATGATCTGCAGTACATCCAAACGGTATTACCAAACGTACTTATTCGAAAGGTAGGCAACAAGAAAGACCTGGTCAGTGATGAGACGCTGCAGAACATACATCAGCTTACTAGCCCGCATTATTTCACCAGTGCTCGCACCGGTGAAAATGTAGAAGATCTCTTCACGAACATTGCACGTGCACTCTTGTCACCTTCTTCGGGACGGTCTTAATTCCGTCCTTTTCCAGTCATTTCCTGGTTCATTTGCCGCTCGGTAGAACAATTAAGCAACATTACTCATTAATTTGTAGTACATTACAAGTAAAGAGCCAAGGCGATTGCGAAGCCATTGCCATGGGAAAAGAGTCGTCAGTGCTATGAAGTATTTTCTATCCTTTTTACTGGTTTTAGGTGGTGCTGTCCTGATGGCGCAGCAGCAACTACCGGCCGGACAGAACTATTACGATGATGGGGCGACGGGTATCGTCTACAACCAGGAATTGTCCTTTGACTTTCGCCTGATCACTCCGAGAGCCTTTGCTTTGGGGGTGAACATTGGTCGTCTTCGTAGCTATGACCGCACGACTTTCTTCAACATCGAGTTTGGAGACATTCGCCACCCACAAGAGTATCGTCAAAGTTTCGATTTCCAGTTTGGCCCTTCCAACCGCGTATCCCGCGCTTTTATTTATGGCAAACAGAACAGTGCCTTTGTACTGCGTGCCGGCTATGGAGAAAAGCGTTACTTTTCTGAGAAAGCAAAAAACCGTGGACTAGCTGTAGGTGTTACCTACCAAGTAGGTGCTAATCTCGGACTGATCAAGCCCTACTACTTGGAGTTGTTACGCTCCAGAGATCCAGGCGCCGGTAGCAATGAGTTTTTCGTGAGCGAAGAGGCTTACAGCCCTCAGAACGAAAATATCTTTCTAGACCTCAGCCGGATCATTGGTGCAGCTTCATTCTCCAAGGGACTAGATGGCCTTACGGTAATGCCTGGCTTACATGCTAAAGCCGCTGCGCACTTTGACTGGGGAGCCTTTGATGAGCTGGTAAAAGCGGTAGAAGCAGGCGTGATGGTGGATGTGTTTTTCAGAGATGTTCCTATCATGGTTGAAAGTCCTACAGTACCTCATCTAGAAAACAGTCCGGTATTAATAAACCTTTACCTAAATTTGCAGCTCGGCAAACGCTGGTAAACGAGAAAGTTAGATGCTGGAATTACCTATTGTAGAAGGAAAAGAGAAACGCCGGAAGAAACCGGATTGGCTCCGGGTGAAACTCCCGATCGGGCCTAACTATAAGAAAGTACGGTCACTTGTTGATGAGTACGACCTACACACCATTTGCCAAAGTGGCAACTGCCCAAACATGGGTGAGTGTTGGGGTGCAGGTACTGCTACTTTCATGATCCTGGGTAACACTTGTACCCGTTCCTGCAGCTTCTGTGCAGTAAAAACGGGTCGTCCACCAGAATATGATGAAGACGAACCTCGTCGCGTAGCGGAGGCTATTGACCTCATGGGCGTTAAACATGCGGTGATCACTTCGGTAAACCGTGACGAACGTAAGGACCGTGGTGCCGAAATCTGGTACCAGACGGTTGTCCAGGTGAAAGAACGGACACCACAGGTGACCATTGAGACTCTGATTCCAGATGTACGTGCGACTTGGGACGCTCTAGAGCGTATGATCAGCGGCGGCCAGGAAGTAGTTTCTCATAACATGGAAACGGTGGAAGCACTCTACCGCAAAGTCCGCCCACAGGCCAAGTATAACCGAAGCTTGGAACAAATTAAGCGTACCAAGGAATTTGGCAAACGTACCAAGAGTGGTATCATGGTAGGTTTGGGTGAAACCAAGGAACAGGTCTTCAAAGTCATGGATGACTTAGTAGAGCATGGTTGTGACGTCCTAACCATTGGTCAGTATCTCCAACCAACCAAAATGCACCTTGACGTGGTGGAATATGTCCACCCTGATGTCTTTAAATTATACGAGGAAGTTGGCCTAGAGAAAGGCTTCGACATGGTTGAAAGCGGCCCGCTGGTGCGCTCTAGTTATCATGCTGAAAAACATATCTATCCTCGTCAGAAATAAACGCTCCATTCCCAAGAGCGGTTAAACAAAGCGGTTTGAGCCTTGCTCAAGCCGCTTTGTCTTTTTATGCATCAATCTATCTTGAGTATGCCCATCCAATACCGCCTACTGCTGGAAGCCGATGCCGAAGCTTATCGTTCACTTCGTTTACAGAGCTACCAGGAAGCGCCTTTAGCTTTTAGTGAGAGTTTTGAAGATGAGCAACATCGTCCACTATCCTCCTTTCAGGAAGAAATAAAGGTAATTGGCCAGCCAGAGGAATGGTTCGTATTGGGAGCCTTTGAAGAAGAATAACTAGTCGGGTTCGTCAAATTTCGTCGTGATCAACGATCAAAAGGGCGGCACAAATCAATGGTGCACGCCATGTATGTGAGTCCGGAACACCGCAAACATGGTATTGGTCTGGCTCTTATGGAGAAGCTAATCGAGCAAGCGAGAAACCTGCAAGGGCTAGAACAGATCCACCTGTGGGTACTGCACGCAAATGGTGTCACGGCCGCCAACTTTTATCAAAACATTGGTTTTCAGCGCCAAGGCCCTTTGGTTATTGATGATTTAAAGTGGCAAGATCAGTATATTGATGCGGAGTACATGGTGCTGCGACTGTAGAATCAGTATCATTGCTGCCCATTCATCACCACGACTAATTTAAGGATCATGACTACTACTCATCGTTCCCATACATTCCTATTTGCAAGCGCCCTTCTAGTGGTCTTCTTAACTCAGGCTTGCAAAACCTCACAAGTAGAAGAGGGCTTCTCCTTTCCCCTATCACCGGATAAGCTCTGGGCAGAAGCCGTCACCAATAAATCTAGTCTTGACTCTTTTTATGTCCCGGCAGCTATAGGTATTTCAGCAGATGGTAGTTTCTACGAAGGTTTGCCAGCCATTAAGGCTCATTTGAGTAAACTCCATCCCGCAGGGATCGATACCATTTACAACCTTGCCCGTAAAATTGCCGGTCGCGATAGTTCTTACACCTATGAGTTATCAGGTTACACCAGCCAAGGAGAACAGTATCGACAGCTTTGCATCTGGAACCAGCGAGGAAGCTCGCCAAAAAGAGAGTTAGAATTCCTAGCTAAAGCCAACCTATCACAGCGCCCAGATGCAGGAGTGCTGGATACCTTCCGTCAACTTTGGATGGAACGTTGTAATGCGCATGATGCCTATAACCTAGTAGCTGAATCATATACACCGAATGCGCTCTACTATAATCATAAGCCATTGATAATAGGCACTGATTCTATCGCGGTAGAGTACAGTTATATGAATAGAATCAGATACCATCTTTGGTTGACACCTCTTGCCATTGAAATGGTGAACCAAGACCTCGCCTTCGAAATTGGCCAATGCTCCGGATCCTATGGCGGAAAATACGTCCTGGTCTGGCAGCGAAATGAGCAAGGAATATGGCAGGTATTATTCGACTCGAATATCTAGTTCTTAGTAGCCGTAATGGTACAGGTCGAGGAGAAAAGCCCAGACACCTCCTCTGTATAGGTGATATTACTACCATCCAATTCGGCAAAAATCATGGTTCCAGATGAATCTGTGAAATCCAAGACGCATTCGTCTGGAGTTATTGGATCGACGATTTGAGTAGAGTTGATGGCCGTTTGATAGCGAATGGTGATGGCCTCAAGGCCAGACCCTGAGATCACCAAAGTGACATCTTCCTGAGAGCCATTACAATCAATTATTCCAGTATAGGTTCCTCTCCAGGCTGCCTGAGAACAGGGCTCCACTGCATCATCATCTCCGCATGCTGACCACGTGACAGCAAGGAGCACAAAAAAGGATAGCTTTAAGAAATTCATCATCAAGTGATGTTTTAGTCTAGAAAGATTATTCCACTTGTCACACAATTGAATGTACAATACTTCAGACAATTCAAGTGTGATATATGTTTAGAAAATAAGTGATGTGTGGCTATCAGTAGTAAACGCTATTTTGTGAAGTCGACGTCGATGACTCAATCTACCACAATTCTTCTAACTTATCGAGCCTAGTACAAAAGTAGTAGCTCGTAATTCTTTACATATACCTCAGGCTGTGAGCCAGATAATCTTATGATGAAAGAGGAGAAAAATAAAGCTAGTTCCATTCTTGACATGGCCATGTTGGTAACACCTGTGATTATGTTGCCGCAGTTGGGCGAGAGTCTTAATACTAACATACCCGAACTTGCCCTAAGTGCTCTTTTGGGCGGAATAGGAGGTGGCATTGGATTTGTTCTTATGTGGACCATCAAGGAAAAACAGATTATCACAAAATCGGTAGCACTAGCCGCATTGTTTCTATTATTCACACTTGGAATAGCCTCACAGAATCCACAAACGGAATCAGCCAAACGAGCTTTGCTTACTTGTCAGATTTGTGGATACAAAGCGATCCCATCTGAAGGGGTGGAGTGCGAGGTATGTTTTATCCCAATCACAGAAACCTTCCGACAGGACGAGGGCTATGATTCGATGGAAGAAATGATCGTGGAAGAGCAGTTGCTATTTTTTAGCATTGAAGAGGATGTAGAGGTAAATCGACCTGAAATTTACAGTGATGGCGAGCTCAGGTATAACAAGGATCCTCAATGGAAGCCCATGTTCACTATGGAACAATATGAATCATGGTTAAGAGAACTCGAAGTAATCGAAGAAAAAATAGACTTCGAGGTAGATACTAACCAATAAAGTCCACTCCTTAATCAGAACTCATGAAGGCAATCCTCTACCAACAATATCAAGGTCCTATCAACTTAGAAAATGTTCCTGATCCCACTCCGCCGCCCGGTGGAGTTGTACTTCGGGTTACGGCTACTGGCTTATGCCGCAGTGATTGGCATGGTTGGATGGGGCATGATCCTGATATTACCCTTCCCCATGTTCCCGGACACGAACTAGCCGGAGTAGTGGTGGCGGTCGGAAAGGACGTGAAGAACTTTCAACTTGGTGATCGTGTAACAGTTCCCTTTGTCGGTGGCTGTGGACATTGTGGCGAGTGTATCTCCGGCAACCATCAAGTTTGTGATGATCAATTCCAGCCTGGCTTTACCCACTGGGGATCCTTTGCCGAGTTTGTCGCATTAGATTATGCGGACGTCAACCTGGTAAGACTACCGGATACAATATCAGACGTAACGGCCGCTACGCTAGGTTGCCGGTTTATTACTGCCTTTCGTGCTGTGGTAGATCAGGGCAAGGTCATAGGCGGGCAACAGGTTGCCATTCATGCTTGTGGTGGTGTAGGTCTATCGGCGATTATGATTGCTAACGCACTTGGTGCCGAAGTAACTGCCATTGACATTAATCCTGACAATCTAAAGCTGGCTCGTGAGCTAGGTGCTACTCACACTATAGATGCCCGAAACAACAATCGAGTACCAGAAGAAATCCGATCGCTTACTAATGGTGGAGCGCATGTATCCGTAGATGCCTTGGGAAGTGCCGAAACTTGTTTTAACTCGATCTCTTGTCTTCGTAAACGGGGTAAGCATATTCAGGTAGGGCTCATGACAGGTGATCATCGCCATGCCCGTGTGCCCATGGATCGTATTGTAGCCGATGAGCTGGAGATTCTAGGCAGCCACGGTATGCAAGCCTTCCGCTATACCGAGATGCTGAACATGATAACTTCAGGAAAACTCCAACCAGAACGTCTGGTAGCACGAACTATGAGGCTAGAGGAGGTCATTACGGCACTACCCGCCATGAATAATTTTCAGCAACATGGCGTACAGGTAATCAATCAATTTTAGCAGGCTACAACTAACAAATAAGGGGTGAAGAACAACGGTATGTTCTTCACCCCTTTTATGATTTAGCAGTTGTCAACTATTGCTACTTCATCAGCATCACATCGCCTTTGTAGATAACCACTTCGCCATCTACGAACTCAACTTCGGCGACGTAAATGTATACTCCGGCATTGAGCAACTCACCACGATGACGACCATCCCAACCGAAGGCCGGATCACCAGGCAAGAAGTTGTATCCTTCGTACATGGTCTCTCCCCAACGATTGAAGATAAAGAAGGACGAAATTTCCTTCACCTCGTTTCCACCGAAGATCATAAAGATATCGTTGGTGCCGTCATTATCTGGAGAGAAGGCATTAGGGATATAAACATCTAAGTCCTTCCGTACAAATACCGTCAATCGATCTGATGCTTTACAGCCGTTCTCATCGGTAACGGTTACAGAGTAGGCAACCGCATCGTTTGGCTGAATCACCGGACGAGCACAAGTATCACACTCCACAATCGGACCACCATCCCATTGGTAATCCACAACGGGGTAAGATGTCTGAGCAAAGAGCGTCATACTCTCACCATAACCAAGTTCCACGTCTTCACCCAACTCAACCGTTAAGACTGGAGCAGGATCAACGGTAACAATCTCTTCATAGACACAGCCATTGACATCCTGTACACTGATTTGGTGCGTACCAACTGTCAGGCCAGCAAATAGCGCATTGGTAGTGTATGCTGCACCGTCAACGGCATACACATATGGTCCTGTACCACCAGTTACACCCTCCACGCTAACCGTACCTCCATTAGCATCATCACAGATTGGAGAAGCTATGAACATTTCAGCACTCACTGGTAGTGGAGCCGAAAGACTAGTCGAAGCAGTCGCTGTACAACCATTGGCATCGGTAACAACAAGTTCGTAGGTACCTTCAGCTAGATCCGCAATCTCAGCTGTAAAGCCACCATTGCTCCAATCGTACGTGTAAGGAGGTGTACCTCCACCAACTGTGGCAGCGATACTACCATCAGCAGCACTCGCGCAACTCACACCATATAGACCAAAACTACTATCCGTCAAATCTACAGTTATGGCAGTAGGTTCTTCTACTGTCATCTGAATAACCGTTTGGAAATTATTGGCGTCTGTAACCACGATTTGGTATGATCCTGTCAACAAGCCATTGAGTTCTTCCTCTATGTTGTTATCAGCAATCGTACCCGTACCACCTGGCCAAGTATAAGTATAAGGAGGTGTACCAGTTGTCATCGTAAAGCTTATGGAACCATCGCTTCCACCTTGACAGTCATTAGGCGTTACCGAAGAAGTAAACTCCAGCGAACAAGGAATAACCAATAGGTTCAAGCTTACCGTACTATCACAACCCTCTACGGTGCTCAAGGTAGTTTGATACATACCTGTGGTACTGTAGTCTACCCCACCCATTGGGAATACATCTCCATCACAAATCGTTTCGTCCAGTTCCGTCAGGTAAGTTGGATTCACTGTCAGCGCTAAGTAGACTGTACTATCACAACCGGTCGCAATAGACGTAAGCACTACAGTGTAATCCCCCGTTTGCGTGAATACATCACTACCTACTGTGTAGGATTCGTTATCACAAATCGCTTCCGTCAGGAAGGTCTCGATTGGTGCCAACACCTCAAGATCCAGATTAACGATGGAGTCACAGCCAAAGGAGGAAGTCAAGATATCCTGGTAGACGCCAGTCTGCGTGTAGGTTGAAGTCCCTACCATGTAGCTGTCTCCAGCACAAAGGGTCTCACTTATGTCAGTAGTCAAGACTGGAAGTACCGTCAAGTCAAGGGTAACTAGAGAGTCACAACCATCGACGGTAGTCATAAGCGTTGGCCAGGTACCGGTGGTTGTATAAGTACTATCACCAATCATTACCGACTCGCCATCACAAATCGTCTCACTGACCATCTGGTCATAAACCGGGTTCACCGTCAAATCAAGAACAATAGTGGAGTCACAACCAGTAAGTAGGGATGGAATCACCTCTTGGTGCACCCCGGTAGTGCTGTAATCTACCCCACCGATATTATAAACTTCTCCATCACAGATTTCGGCAGTGAGATTCGTTACCGGTAACGGATGGACGATCAAATCAAGGTTCACAATCGAATCACAACCACTCACTACAGAAGTAAGTATCGTTGTATACTGTCCCGTGGTACTGTAAGTATCGGGACCAATTGTTATGGATTCGCCATCACAGAGTTCCTCTTCCAAGTTGGTAATCGGAATTGGAATAACATTCAAGTTAAGCGTCACGATCGAGTCGCAACCCTCAGAGGAAATTAGTGGCGTGAAGAAACTACCTGTCGTTGTATAGGTACTATCTCCCACCATTACGAATTCACCATCACAAATGGTCTCAGAGATCGTAACGTTCTCGTTCGGGTGAACGGTTAGGAACAGGGTTATTATTGAATCACAACCCGTTACCAATGAAGAGATGGTCTCCGTATGTTCACCAGTAGTGTTGTAAGGCACCCCAGCAATCGAGAAGCTTTCTCCCTGACACAATTCTTCGTAGAGCGTATCTCTCAGAATTGGGTTGATCGTCAGGTTTAAATTCACGATCGAGTCGCAACCATCCTGCGAAAGGAAGTTATCCTGGAACATGCCCGTGGTGCCGTAGGTGTTGCTACCGACGGTGTAAGTCTCTCCTTCGCAAAGTGCAATATTGAGGTTGGTCTCGTAGAAGTCGGTTACCGCCAGATCTAATACAACCAAGCTGTCACAACCGTCTACTGAGGTCAATGGAATGGTATAGTTACCGGCAACCATATAGGTGCTGTCTCCTATGCTATAGGTACCACCATCACAGATCGAAGCGGAAACTGGCGTATCCGGAATATCGATTACGGTAAGGTTAAGCGTAATCACCGAATCACAGCCACTTACTGCAGGTATAGTTGTAGTGAAAATTCCCGTCTCGGTGAAACTCATGCCACCAGCTTCAAAGGATTCTCCAGAACATATTCTTTCCGTAAGACTAGTGAATACAGTCGGAATGACTGTAAGGTCTAAGCGAACAATACTATCACATCCGTCAGCAGTGATGAAGCTATCTTCATACATACCGTTCATATCATAGTTATTGGCTCCTACCGTAAATACATCGCCTTCACAGATGGTCTCTGTCAGTTCGTTGATGATGGCATCATCCACTTGTAGGTTTACCGTCACTACGGAATCACAGCCAGCTGCTGAGGTGAAGGTGTAGGTATACTGCCCAGTCGTCGTTAATTGATCCCCACCGATTTCGAATGAAGTTCCGGTACAAATGAGTGGGTTAATCGTATTCGTGATGATGGCCGTTACCGTTAGCATAAGGTTGGCAATACTGTCACATCCTTCAGCAGTGACGAGCGGTGCAGAATAGTTTCCTGCTACCGTGTAGTCCGTTCCGTTAAAGGTATAAGAATCACCTTCGCAGATCGTCACCTCAGTAGTGCTTACCGGTGGATCAGTTACCGTTAGATTTAGATTCACCGTTGAATCACAGCCATTGGCGGCAGTTAGAACAACGGTGTACATACCGGTCATATCAAATGACTCCGCACCTACGTCATAGGCAATACCCTGACAAATGGTTTCGGTCAGATTCGTTACGATAGCGTCACCAACGGTTACATTTACCGTCGCTAGACTATCACAACCTCCAACGGAGATATAACTGAAATCATAACTACCAGTCTGATCAATATCCTGCCCGTCAATGGTAATGGACTCTCCATTACACAGGAAGACATCTTCCGATGTAGTAATTTGATCTTGAACTGTAAGGTTAATTGTAGTAACCGAATCACAGCCATTCGCAGATGTAAGCGTGACCACGTAGGTATCGGTCATTGTATAGTCGTTACCACCGAAACTATAGGTATCGCCAGAACAGATGACCGGATTGAGGGTCTGAATGGAGTTTGGTAATACATTTATTGTCAAACGGTAGATACTATCACAGCCATTTGAGGCAGTGTATGGATGGTCGTAGATTCCAGCCATGGTGTAGTCGTTACCATCATGAGTATAGGTATCGCCATCACAAATGGTGGCATTGTCTTCCTCTATCAATACTCCGAGTACCGTAAGGTCAAGCGTAACGATAGAATCACAACCGTTAGCAGCAATTAGAGGCACCGTATATATACCGGTAGTGGTAAAGTCATCCCCACCCACTGTGAAGGATTCACCATCACAGATGGTCTCCGTCAAGTTCTCATCAATACTCGTAATCACCGATAGGTTTAGCATTGCTACACTATCACATCCAAAGGGGTTACTAAATACCGCTTCATAGGTACCAGTGCTGGTATAGTCTACATTATTGAAAGTGTAAGTCTCTCCGGTACAAATAGTAGCTTCAGTCAAACTCGAAGGTCGTGGCAGGACATCCAGGAAGACGTCAATAAGAGAATCACAACCGAACTCATCCGTCAGCTCAAAGAAGTAGCTGCCATCTTCTGTCAGATCCTGACCAGCTACTGAGATACTTTCGCCTTCACAAATAGTTTCTACTATGAAAGTGGTTTCAAAAGTACCAATGAGTGTTAGATCGAGATACACAATCGAATCACAGCCGGTAAGTGGATTTTGTAGGGTCACATCGTAAGACCCGTCTTGTGTGAACTCTTCATCTCCGATCATAAAGACATCGCCCACACAAATTTCTTCTTCCAAGAAGGTTTCCACAATAGGATTTACCTCTAAAGTGAGCTCATAAAGTAGATCGCAATCACCGGGAATAGGAATTACAATATCATACACATCCGGTTCTGTATAGGACTCACCTCCAAGGATAAATTCATCCCCTTCACAGATGATCTCCAAGCGTGGCTCTGGCTCCGGTTCAACCACCTCAATCATCACGCAACTCTCTACTCCTTCGTCACAAGGGTTGTATGGGAACACACAAAGCTCGTAGGTTCCAAGTTCAGTAGGGAATTGGATGGTGCTACTGAGATCAGTTGCTACCTGCTCGCCTTCTAATGTCCACAGATACGCACCGGCACCGAATACTTCCTCCGCGGTAACATCGAGTAAGCCGCCTTGGCAAACTTCCAGTTCGGAAAATATCTGGGCAGGAGTGTCATCTACGTCGGGCGCTGTAGTACTACCACTTGTAACATTGATATCAAAGCTACAGACATCACCGAACGCGCCATCAATAACGATGAAATAGATACCACCGATGGTCAGACCATTGGCTACAAAGTTCTGCGAGGTATTATCGAAAACCTGGTCATCACAATTACTTACCAAGCTCCAACTGTTACAATCGGTAGTATTGTAGATACCGATCTGTAGTCCTTCGTTTACACCGTTTCCATCCTGATCGAGGAAGCAATCGTAAACCGAAATATTCAGCGTTAAATTCTCAGAACCTGCTACGAATCCTACCCATTGGGTGTTGTGCAGGGCACCCGCACAAAATCCAGGAGGCGCTTCACCGAGCCCCGGTAGAGAATTCGTTCCTGTAAATCCATCAATATCACAAATCACACAAGCATCAGCACAGAAGCTGGCGAGTGTGACCGTATTTTGGTCAGGACATTCCTCAATTTCGAGTTGAGCGTAAGAAAAGTGATAAAACAGGCAGCCCAATAATAGGAGTAGAAGTTTCCTCATTTCCAATCAATTAATCCGGATGTAAAAGAATACCAAGGCGCAGGGCGCTTGGAGTCAGAATGGCGTAGACACACCCCGCATTAATGCGCAGATGGATGAATCAGTGCCAGCATCATTTTCTTTGGCTTATTGGGGGCTGTGTAAGTAAGAACATGGCCTGTGATGCTGATAGGGGATGAAAGGGTTTGCGCTTCTGGCGCGGCACAAATATATAGATTGCTGAACATTAAATTTGTGTAACAGAGAAAATTTCTCTATTAAAGACATGTCAAGCCTGAATACTCAAAAGAACATGCCTCATTTTAACACTAAACCCATTTGAAATTAGGTGAAATTTAAAGTATCCAAATTTTCTTCTCGAACCAGAGGTGAAATATTTTTGATGCAAAATACCCTGTCACAAAACAAAGAAAGGAGTACATATTTTTATTTACATCAAGTGTATATTTGTTACGATAGTCAAAATTACTGTGCTTAACCAAAAACTAATGTCATGAACACAATCATGATGAGTCCTCGCGACCAACGACTTCAAAAGGCATATCACATGAAAAGTTGAATCGCTGCAAGCACTACTTGCGGCGATTTTTTTGTCCATCAATTTCTCTTCTAGGGTGTACTAACCGACACCGGCAAGACCTTGCCATTAAAGAATCGGTGACCGTTTTGTAAAAACCAAGCTACCATTGCTCCCATCTCTTCACTACTCACTGGCGCCTTAAAGCCAGGAAACGCCTCAGAAAGCATTTCCGTTTGCACCGCACCAAGCGCTAGGCAATTACTCACAATTTGGTCTGACTTCCATTCTTCTGCCAAACACTCTGTCAGGTTTGCTAAGGCTGCCTTGCTGGCACTATAGGCTGATAAGCCCACAAACTTTGAAGTCCCTTGGAAACCGCCCATACTGCCTATGTTGAGGATATGAGCTCCCGTCAACAAAGGGTGTAATGCTCGAAGTAAGCGGACTATCGAAAAGAAATTCACCTCGAACGAACGCGTCCAATCATCCATACTCAACTCTAGAAAAGGCTTATTGATTAGCACTCCTGCATTATTGATTACCCCCGCTAAATTTCCAAAAGGTACTATCCAGTCATGAATTTGTACAGGATCAACAGCAGCGAGATCAGCGATGCGAATTTCAATATTGTGATGACCGTATTTATCGTATGCATTACTGGCCAGTTGTTCTAATCCCTTCTCAGTACGGCTAAGAACAAATAGTCGGTTCTCAGGTGAAGCTGCCAATGTGAGAGCTGAATCATAGCCGATTCCTCGGCTCGCTCCAGTAATGAGATAATTCATAATTGTAGAGTTCTAAATAGAATGAAAGCGTAAGGCTTTTCGCATTTGCCCACTTTGTCACAAATTTCTAAGAAATTATTAACCATTAGCCTCTGGTCGAATGGTTATTTCATCGAGGTGGGCACCAGTACTACCTAGCACTGTCTGAGTCACCAAGCGAGCAATTTGTGCTGGTTGCAGCAACGTCTTTGGATCTACTTCTACTCCTTCCCAAGATCGGGTATAGGTCGCACCAGGTCGAATTAGAGTAGTCTGCACACGATACGGCGAGAGTTCTTTTTGCATAGCTCGGTGCCAACCCTCCAAAGCATATTTACTAATGCTATAAGCGGCCAATGGCGCTGGCCAATCGGTAGTAGCCACTGAGCCGATGGTAATTAGGTGAGCATTTTCTGCCGTCTCCAGAAAAGGAAGCAGCGCTCTAGTAAGGTAATGGGCACTGAGCACATTCGTATTCATCAAATTGGTTAACTGCTCAACTTCTCCTCCCAAAAGCGTTCCCGGTTGAAATTGCCCCAAATTGTGCACCAGCACATCTAACCGACCGAAACGCTTTTGAATAGCTTCTGCCCACATTTCTGCAGCCGTAGGTTGTGCCAAGTCTAGAGCAATTGTATGTAGCTGGCTTTCCGGATAATCAGTAGCCCAGCGTTTTTCCAAATTCAGAAGATCATCTTGGGTCCTGGCTGAAATACTGACATTCCAGGACAACGCAGCAAAATCTTCGGCAATAGCTAAGCCAATACCAGCGCTAGCGCCACTTATTGCAATTACAGGAACGGAGGAAGGAGTAGTCAATTTGATAAATTTTGTCAGGCATAGAACCTCCCTGCCTCAACCATTGTTGAGAGGAGGATGTAAAAGTAACGAACCGCAGAGAATGCGTGGTACTATGCCCGATTCATCAGCATTTGCTAATTTTGCCTTTCCCCAAAAATACACCCACGTAAACGCAGTCATGATTATAACCCGATTCTTAGGACATGTAGGCCGATATTTCCAGCTTCTGGGAACTGCTATCGCACGCCCGGAAAAGGCCACAATGTACTATCGCGAGACGATGCGACAGATGAATGACATCGGTGTCGGATCTTTGGTCATCGTAGTATTGATTGCGGTCTTCATCGGTGCGGTAACAGCAGTACAGTTCGCTTACCAGTTGCAGGATAGCTTTGTACCGCGCTACTACATCGGTTATATCGTACGGGATACTACCATTATCGAACTAGCACCAACCATTACCTGCTTGGTTTTAGCGGGTAAGGTGGGATCCAACCTAGCTGCCGAGCTTGGGGGTATGCGCCAGAAGGAGCATATTGATGCGATGGAAATCATGGGTGTGAATACCGCTTCCTACCTGATCATGCCCAAAATTATTGGTGCCCTCATCATGGTACCAATGTTGGTAGCGATTGCAGCATTCGTTAGTGTACTAGGTGGCTATATCGCAACTGTTCCAGTGGGACTTATTTCTCATGCTGAATATGAATTAGGAGTACGTAGTGCTTTTATTCCTTATAATATCACCTTGATGTTCATCAAGGCCTTTGTATTTGCCTTCATTCTCACTTCCGTTCCTTGTTATCAAGGCTACTATGTAAAAGGTGGAAGTATTGAATTGGGTAAAGCCAGTACTAATGCAGTGGTATTTAGTGATATCCTCATTCTTCTCTTTGACTATCTCATTGCGGTAGTCTTCACCTAAAAAAGACGAGGATCATTCATTAAAGAACTCAAATGCAGAAGCCATGATTAGAACAGAAGAATTAATAAAAGCTTTCGGCGACACCACGGTACTCAAGGGTATTACCACAGAGTTTTACCCTGGCAAGACCAATCTTATCATTGGTCGCTCGGGTGCGGGTAAGACGGTATTGTTGAAGCTGCTGGTAGGTCTTCACCAGCCTACTTCCGGCAAAGTATGGTACGACGATAACGACTTTTTCTCTCTAAACAAGAAAGCTGTTCGTGCGATCCGCATGCAAGTAGGGATGCTTTTCCAAGCCTCCGCACTATTCGATTCTATGACCGTAGAACAGAACGTGCGCTTTCCACTCGATATGTTCACCAACTTTACAGCTAAGGAAAAAGCCATGCGCGTTGATAGCTGTTTGGAAAGAGTAAGCTTGAGCGGTGCAAATGCTAAGTACCCTTCTGAAACCTCTGGTGGTATGCAAAAACGTGTGGGTATTGCCAGAGCTATTGTGCTGGAACCACGCTACCTGTTTTGTGACGAGCCCAACTCGGGGCTTGATCCAAAGACGTCTATTGTCATTGACGAGCTTATTCGTGATATCACAGTCGAGAACAACATCACCACTGTCATCAACACGCACGACATGAACTCGGTGATGGAGATTGGCGACAACATTATTCTTCTTTATCAGGGTGAGATCGCCTGGCGCGGAAACAAGGACCAAGTGTTGGAAAGTGATAACGAGTTCCTTCAGAACTTCATCTTTGCTAGCCCGTTCTTACAGCGATTGCGCCAGCAGGCACTAGCTAATGGAGGAGAGTAAACAGTATGCATTCAGATTTTCTGAGCTCCCTATTTGAAAACAATCACCTTTTTATATCTTTGCGAAACTTTCGAGAAACCTTCTTGGTTTTTGAAAACACATACCCTGCCCAGGTGGTGGAATTGGTAGACACGCCAGCTTGAGGGGCTGGTGCTCGTTTAGGGCGTGCAGGTTCAAATCCTGTTCTGGGCACACCAAGTAAAAAGGGGTTTTGCGTTTATTCGCAGAGCCCCTTTTTCAATTATGTCATTTATGGTAAGATCTATAGATCGAAACCGATATCCTTGCGATAGTAGACCCCATCAAACTGGACTTTTTCCGCATTCTTAAGCGATTGCGCAAGCGCTTCCTGAAAAGTATCACCGTAGGATGTAATAGCTAGCACTCGGCCTCCATTGGTCAACAATTCGCCTTGCTCACCTTCTTTGGTTCCAGCATGAAAAACGATGCTGTCTTCAACTGCGTCCAAATTGGTTATGACCTTGCCTTTTTCATAGCTTCCGGGGTATCCGCCCGAAACGAGAATTACACTAGCCACAGCACGTTCATCCATTTCAATGTTGACATTAGCCAGTTCTTCGGCCGCAGTAGCTCGGCAAAGCTCTACCAAATCAGTCTTCAACCGAGGAAATACCGACTGGGTTTCAGGATCGCCCATCCGGCAGTTGTATTCAATCACAAATGGCTCGTCCTCGACACTGATCAGTCCGATGAAGATTACTCCTCTATAGCCTAAGTTCTGCTGCTGCAAACCTTCAATTGTTGGCTTAATGATCCGTTCCTCGACCTTGCGCATCATTTCCGCATCAACAAAAGGTGGATGAGATACCGAACCCATACCGCCAGTATTCAAACCTGTATCCCCCTCTCCAATCCGCTTGTAGTCCTTAGCTACTGGCAAAACCTTATAGTCCTTGCCATCCGTAAAGACGAAGACGGAGAATTCTATTCCAGAAAGGAACTCCTCCACAACTACGGTAGCAGAGGCATCTCCAAATTTACCTTCCAACATGGCTCGTAGCTCTTCTTGAGCTTCGATGATGTTATCCAGAATCAGAACGCCTTTACCCGCAGCCAATCCATCCGCCTTCAGTACAATTGGTGGTTGCTGTTCTTCCAGGTACTTCAAGCCATCGTCCAGATGTTCTACTGTGAATTCACGATAAGCTGCTGTGGGAATATCCTGGTCTTCCATGAAAGCTTTGGCGAAGGCCTTACTCCCCTCCAATTGGGCACCGGCTTGGCTTGGCCCAACGAAAAGGATATGCTGTAGCTCTTGATCTTGAGCAAAGAAATCCTGAATACCACGTACCAACGGCTCTTCTGGCCCACAGATCACCATATCAATTTGGTGCTCCAAGGCCGCAGCCTTCACCGCAGGAAAATCATTGGGATTCAAGGCAAGGTTAGTGCCGTGTGCTTTGGTCCCCGCATTACCGGGTGCAATAAAGAGTGCTTCACAATTCGGGCTCTGGCTGAGCTTCCAAGAAAAGGCGTGTTCTCGGCCACCACTGCCCAATAAAAGGATTCGCATACTGTTGCTTCTTAGGTTGAGGGTGGCAAAGATACGTAAGAGCAACTTGTAGAAGGCGTCTTATTAGAGAAATGAAAATAAAACAAAAAATTTTAAAAACATTTACATTTTAAAACATTTTGCTTATTTTTGTAAAACTTGACCACACATCCACAGATCAAGGCATTTCGCAGGGTGCCATTTACTAGAAACTGGTTTTAGGGTAAGTCTCGTAATCCAAGTCTAGTACAATCCTCAAATAGCTGCACCAAATTCTTTTGACAAAGCTAGGCGAGGAGAATAAATCAAAAGAAATCAGCCATGAAAAATGAATCACGCAAGCTCGTGCTGGGGCGTTTATGGCCCCTGCTCAACCAACACTGGTTTAAGATAGGACTAGTATTTTTAGTTCTGTATGCTGTCTTAAGCAAAGACTTATCCTTCAACATCAGCATTGAAGCTCCGCAAGAACCCGCCGTTCAACCTAAAGAAGAGCTCCAGAGCCGCAGACAATCCCGTCGAGAAACGCTCACCGATAATGGACTGAGCACAGAACAGACCTCCAGTCGTTTTGATCTGCTGCCTTCTTGGGGAGATGACCCGAACGCGCAACTGATGCTACTTTTGGAGCAAACAGATGAAAGTGAAGTAGAGCAGTTCATCAACCGTTTTGCTCACGTAGCCGAGGCCGAACAGGAAAAATTTGGTATACCGGCTAGCGTTATCCTTGCTAATGGCTTACTGAAAAGTATGGCTGGGCAACACCCGGCAACCAAGCGTGGCACCAACTACTTCCTACTACCTTGCACCGACGATTGGCAAGGGCAGACTCAAGATGGTGAACGTGGTGCGTGCCTACGTCGCTATGACAATGCATGGATGAGCTTTCGAGATCACAGCCTCTTTTACACCTCGGGGAGTAATGGTCACCTCCGACGCCTCAAGGGCGAAGATTATCGCAATTGGGCCGAAGGCATGGAAGCAAGCAAGGACAATGGCAATGACCTACTGGCCGAGCAATTGATTCGAATTATTCGAGAATTCAAGCTCGACCAGTATGATGACTAGCTTAGCTACACTGGATTTTACCAGCTGATGGTCAGTGTTCTACCGAAGCGGTCGGCACCTATTGGCAGGGTACGCCGGCCACTAGCGGAATCGTAGACTTCTACGATCACGCCAATGGTAGAACCATTTGAGAGTACTTCCTTTGGTACTCGTAGCAGGTAGTTGATATGCGGTACACTTGAATTTTCCGTAGCAGAGAAAAGAGTCTCGCCAGTAATTTCACCAGAGAACATACAAGGGGTTGTGCTCGTTTCCGTCAGCAGCTCTGAACGACAAATTCGACCATCTTCCAGAGGTCCAAAGAGCAAATCGATGTTACGATCCAGTGTTCCATTGTTGTTGTAATCAACATAGAGGGTGTAGAAATCACCATTTGGAAAAGTGAGCATACGAGCATCGGTGGTATCAGGAGTGATATCGAAAAAGAATTCGATGTAATCATCCACACAAGTGGCTTGCAGCAGATAACCATCATTGTCGTAGAAGACGATTGGGGCTTGACGAATTTCTACATCGTCGTCATCGCAGGAAAGAAAGAAAAATACAGGTGATAGAAGGATCAGGAGGCTTAGTTTTTTCATCTTGCGTACTTGTTAGTGCACGATCCAATTAAGTCGTACAGATACTGAAAGAGAGAGCAACATCTTTCTGAACAGCAAGGGGCTTCACCCTTTAATGAATCATCATTGATGTTGCCGTTTACGCAAGTATAACACCCACTAAACACCTTTGCACCAGCCATTTGGCGAGCGGTAAGATATATGTGATCACCGGCCAGTTTCCTGTGATCTAGTACCATGAAAATTTGAAAAATGTGAGCACGCAACCAATAATTAATTGCCGGAATATCGAAGAAGCTTCTACTCTACCCCCTCCAGTTTATGCTTGTAATAATCTACACCGGCGCCGTATACCCAACCATCTCGACCTTTCCGGCTACGCACCTTAACCCACGGCTCGGTGGTAGTGATTTGTCCCAACTTAAGCGTATAAGCAGAGTCCGTAACCTCATGAAGGAAATTGACTTCTTCGAATAAAGAGAATCGGTCGACGACTTCATAATTCAAGCCAGGGCCTTTTCGCAGGGCGAGGTTTTCAATGGTGATATAGAGAGGAGTCGTTTTGTCGCGAATAATCTGCATCTGGCCACCACGAATGGTATCTCGCTGGGTAGAATTAGCTTGTGGAGCAGGAGTTGTGGCAGGTGCAGGCGTCTGAGGCGCTTGCGCTGCTTGTTCCAAACTATCATTTATGGCTTGATATCGTTCTAATTCTTGAAGTTGCGTTTGGCTTCGCGTGCATTTGCGATTGGCCCAAACAAAGAATACCAATAGTAGAACACCAAATAGAATAAACTGAAACTTGACCAAGCCCGATGCTTTTTCCTGCGCCATTTTGAAACTTTTAGTGCTTTATACTTTTCACTCTATACCAAAGTTAGTAAATTTATAACGGCTTAATAAGCCAAGTTTATATTTACACAACGCGCCGAACGGGATCATCAGAGATCAATATTCCTACAGTCAGAGTTCCTTTACCCCTTAGCGGCAATTAATTTAATGATCATGGAAGATCAACTGTACAAGCTTGCCTTGCACAGCGTGGAAGGGGTAGGTAGTATCAGAGCCCAACAGCTACTGGCCACCTTTGGGGACGTCCGTACGATTTTCGAATTACGAGAACAAGACTTGACCGCGCTCTCTGGGATTACGGAAGATATTGCTCAGCAGATTTGTAGTGGGCAGGCTCTATTAAAGGCTGAGACTGAACTACGCTGGGTCGAGCAATATGACATCCAGACTTTCTTCATTGGAGACGATGACTACCCCCAACGACTAAGAACTATTCACCAGCCTCCTACCCTACTCTTTTATAAGGGCAACGCGCCGTTAAATGGTTTGCGGGCGGTTGGTATTATTGGTACCAGAAAACCATCCCCCGGCGGCATTTGGCAGGTAGAAAAACTGGTTGAAGGGTTACAATCCTACCAGCCCCTTATCCTATCCGGACTAGCGTACGGGATAGATATTACTGCTCATCGTGCAGCCTTGGAGCATGGCTTGCCAACGGTAGGCGTACTGGGCCATGGCTTATCATTCATGTATCCATCACGGCACCGGGCAACAGCACAAGAGATGATTGAAAATGGCGGACTACTCACGGAGTACAGCTTTCAAACGAAGCCCGACCCGCGCCATTTCCCGATGCGAAACCGGATTGTAGCAGGCTTATGTGACGCACTAGTGGTGGTAGAAACAGCACGAAAAGGAGGGTCCATCATTACGGCAGAATATGCGAACAATTACAATCGCGATGTTTTCGCTGTACCCGGCCGGCCGGGTGAGCCAAAGTCGGAAGGCTGCAATTGGCTCATCAAATCCCATAAGGCATCTCTATTAGAATCCGCCAATGATCTGGCCTACTTGATGCATTGGCAAGCAACTAATCAAGCTCCAGCGGAACAACTGCAGCTATTTGAGGAGCTGACCGAAGAAGAGAAAATAGTTGTAAATTTGCTAAAAGCTCATGAGGCCTTACATATTGACCGACTCAGTAGAGAGAGCCAGCTTCCACATGGGTTGCTAGCTACCGTGCTCCTCGAGGTTGAATGTAAAGGCTTAATCCGCACCTTGCCCGGCAAGCGCTATGTACTGAAAAGATGAGGGCTGCCACAATCCATAACAATCTTAAACGATGACAAAGTTTTTCCCTTGCCTGTTAGTGGCTATTACTTTCGTGGCTTGTAATCCACCGCAAAGCTCAAGTTTGCCGCCCCTTCCTGAGGATATGAATCATCCCGCTGCACAAATTGAGCTTCCGGAAACGGAGCGCCCTAAGAATATCATTCTGATGGTCGGTGATGGAATGGGGCTTACCCAAATCACAGCAGGCCTATATAGTAACGACAATCAACTTAACCTGGAGCGCTTTCCTGCGATCGGTCTTCACAAGAGCTACAGTTCAGACAACCTGGTGACGGACTCAGCTGCCGGCGCGACTGCTTTCAGTGCGGGCCGCAAAACCTACAATGGAGCCATTGGTGTTGATCCAGACGGCAAATCACTATACACCATCCTTGAAGAAGCCGAAGACCAAGGGCTAGCTACGGGTTTAGTTTCTACTTCTACTATCGTTCACGCCACACCTGCTTCCTTCATTGCACACGAGAAGCAACGGAGTTTCTACGAAGCAATTGCAGCCGATTTTCTGGACACTGAAATTGACCTATTTATTGGTGGTGGCAAGAAGTACTTTGATCGCCGAGAAGACGATCGCAATCTACTAAAGGAATTGCGTCAGAAAGGATATCATGTGAGTAGTTATTTTGAGGAAAAACTTGAAGCCGTTACTGTTGACTACTCCAAAAACCTCGCATACCTGACCGCCGATAGTGATCCACTAACTTATAACCAAGGCAGAAAGTACTTGCAGTTTGCCAGCGAACTCGCCTGTGACTTTCTTGATAAGCGAGGGGCTAATGACGGATTCTTCCTTATGATTGAGGGTGCACAAATTGACTGGGGCGGTCATGCCAATAATACAGACTACATCATCACAGAAATGCTTGACTTCGATCGATCAATCGGCGCAGTTATGGATTTTGCGGAAGCAGATGGGAATACCCTGGTCATCGTTACCGCTGACCATGAAACTGGGGGATTTGCGATCAACCCTGGATCTACACATGATACTATTGTAGGTGCTTTCACTAGCGATTACCACACTGCCGCCTTGATTCCAGTATTTGCCTATGGCCCTGGTGCAGAATTATTCAATGGTATCTATGAGAATACTGCTATTTATCACAAAATGAGACAGACCTACGGCTTTGGAGAACTAGCTACGGGCAAATAACAGGCCCTTACTTGTTCGTGCGACCTTTGCTGTAATCAGTAAAAACTTTATCTACCGGCTCCCATAGTTCTACCTTATTGCCTTCAGGGTCAAGGATGTGGACGAACTTTCCGTAATCAAAGGAAGCGATATCATCCAGGATAGTCACACCTTGCTCTCGGAGTTGTTCTACCAAGGCCTCGATATGCTCTACCCGGTAGTTGATCATAAAAGGACTCTTACTTGGCTTGAAGTGATCAGAATCACGAGACATGGTACTCCATTGCAGGTAAGCTGGCTGATTTGGATTAGTAGCCTTGCGCGTTTCAAACAGCGCGCCATAGTCGTCGGTAATGAGGCTGAAGTGCTCTGCGTACCACTCGCGCATGGCTTTGGGGTCATCGCATTGAAAGAAGATTCCGCCAATGCCCGTAATTCTTCCTTTACTCATTTTGACAGGTGATTTAGGTATAACAATTAGGTGAAATTATCTCGTCTCTAGAGGCCTTCATCAGGAAGCACATCCAAAATCCGACCACTATTAATCATCGTTAGTTTTCCCTCTAGTTCGCCTACTTTTTCTACTACTACACCCTCCCAAGTACCGCCACAATCTTGATGTAAGGCACCACCATCTATGATCAACTCCCCTCCTGCCTGTATTGTAATTGTCCCGTCTTGAGGTACAGATGTCCTGCATTTAATCGTGAGTCGAGCCCCGGGAGCAATAGTCAAGTTACCGTGCAAGTCGTGCATACAATTCCATACCACTTCGTCTTCTATCAATAAATCCAATTCAGGGTTTCGCACACACCAACGAGGTTCCAGAAACTTGCGCTGCCGGCGACGAGGATCGGAAAGACTACGCTGCACTCTTGAGATTTGGCAGGGAGTCCAAGCCAACTGTACGGAGGTATAATCCATAACATTGTTGGAGGCCATGGTATCACACCCCGGGCGAGAGTTTTTACTCCAGCAGCGGTTAGGGTGTACAGGTGTGTCATCACAGCCATCGCTCCGCCCCCAGGCATGGCTCAGTCCCATAATGTGGCCTACCTCATGATTAATGACACCTCGGTACCGCCAATGGCATTTCTTGGGATCCTTTTCAAAGTCTTGTTTCCACTTCGCCGCCACTTTGAGGGCATTCCGCAAGGCCACACCTACCCTTCCTGCACTGTAAGTAGGAGAGGCCACACTATCTGGCTGATGTGGCATCATGAAGAGGTTCAAGACGGTATCTAGTTGCACCCCATACTTTTCAATCGCCCCTCGATCATAGAGGTTCGAGTCCTTTTTTCTATAGTGTACATAATAGTACAAGGAGTCATCATAATGATAGTAGATTCCATCATCTTCGGGGTCATCAGGGCGGCCTGTTAGTACATATCTGAAATTAGTAGGATGAACTGGTGTAGTATTACGAGGAGGCAGGAACATCTTCTTGTTATTCCGCAAAGCGTAATTCATAGCGTCCACTAAGCGCAAAGTATAGGCTCGCGCCTCTGCCTCTGGAATACTCTGCAAGCTATCCTCACTATTCATCCAGTGGATATTGATCCGAACGTACCGCATTGGGTAGTCAACCAAGCGATTAGTGTCCACCTCATAACTTTCGTTCTGGTAACAAGGGCCTTTAACATCCGTGCGAATATCACTCGTGCCGCTCTCAAAAGAAGTAGGCAACACGCCCATTTCTATATCAGTGAGATACCGTGCTTGCACCCGTCTTAAACTGTTAGAACAGGCTACACTAATAATGATCAGAAGTACGACCAATACACCGAAAAGTGGCGAGATAGAAATATTATTGTTGCGCGTCATCAAGATGCGTTAAGTTTTTCTGTATTACCAGCTTCCTCCTGCTCCGCCGCCGCCAAAGCTTCCGCCGCCAAAGCCACCGAAGCCTCCTCCTCCGAAACCACCAAAGCCACCAGATCCGCCGCCGCCACCTCCGCGGCTCCAACCACCCCCCGTTGGGAAGATAATAGTACGTCCCCGGCGACGTTTTGGCATATCATAGCGCCCACCGCGGTAATATCCACCATCGTCATCGTCATCATGGTTGCGGGTTATCCAGGATAAGATTATTACAAGCAGAATGATAAACAAGATGACGATCCAACCGGGTACGTGATCGATGGGGGCTCCTGTTTGGCCGTCGCCAGAATATTCACCTCGCCCGAGATCCATGATTGCGCTAGTAGCACGATCGAGGCCCCGGTAATAGTCGCCGGAGCGGAATGATGGTACAATGATGTTTTCGATAATGCGTTTCGCCGTAACATCGGGTAAGAAACCTTCAGTACCTCGGCCCGTCTGGATTCGTATTTGTCGATCCTGTTGCGCTACGTAGATGAGTATACCGTTATCATTTTCACCTCCGCCGATGCCCCAAGCAGAAGCTAGGCGCTGCGCGTAGGAAAAGGGATCATCTCCTTCAAGGGACTCTTCTGTTACAATGACAATCTGAGTTGATGTTTCTGTGGCATAGTCGCGCAATTTTGTCCCTAGAGCCACTACCTGCGAGCGATTCAAGATGCCCGCATAGTCATTCACCAGATACTGCGTAGGTTCAGGAATTGTCTTTTGCGCTGGGAGTGCAAAAGGGGCAAGCAGACCTAAAACAAGCAGGGGTACAGTAAGAAAAGCAGCGATTCGAAACGTGTTATTCATCTGGCGGTTGTAAAAAAGCGATTTAATTTTTTGTTTATTAATTTTTTTAATTAAAACAAATTTAGTATTTTTAATCTGAGTATCGAGAAAAGCCATAATTCATAAGGCTTAATATTCCCTTACCATCCGGAGCTCCGATGGTAAAACAATCAGAGGTTCATTTCCCGGTTTTTCTACTCGCCATAGGATTTTGTTGGCCTGTTCAGTGAATTGTCACAGTTCAGGGTGTGAATCCCATGCTATCTCTGAATGATTAGAGATGGTTATGTCCCGGTCTTGGTGAGGGTGGGCCCGCCGAAGGCGGTCTATCCCTCAAACACAAAACCTAATTACCTCCTCTCCTCACACATCTTTTGCCCCGTAGGAAATATCATCAGGCAACTCGTTTTCATTTTGACGCGTGGCAGGGAAAAAAGTCTTCAATTTTTCTCCAACTAAATCCACCGCTGCTACGATTCCAGCACAGAAATGTCCTTTTTGAAAGTAGCCTTGCAACAGATCGCGTTCTTGCTCCCAAAAGTCTCCTTCTACAACTTTGTCGATACCTTCATCACCAATAATGGCGAACTCCTTCTTCTCGGGTGCTAATAAAATCAACACTCCGTTGCGGTCCACAGTTTTGTGCATCTGGAGTTTACGGAAGATTCGTTTTGCCTCCGTCAATGCATCAGCTTGAGGATTTTCCTCTAAATGGACACGGATTTCTCCGGAGGTAGCGCCCTCTGCGCGGCGGATAGCTGCAATGATGAGTTGCTCTTCTTCCGGCTTAAAGAATTTAATCATGAAATGCCAATATGATCTAGGGTAAAGATACTACTTTTACCTGCATGAATTTGGAGCGGCTCAAAATCATCTCAGCTGGTGCAGGAAGTGGTAAAACGTACCGTCTTACGCAAGAAATGGTTGCATTACTAAGAAGTAATACCGTTCGTCCTAGCGGTATTATTGCCACCACCTTTACACGTAAAGCCGCCGCTGAACTTCAAGAACGAGTTCGTGTAAAACTGCTTAGTGAAGGCCTCACCAAACAGGCAGATGAATTGACCAATGCCCTCATTGGCACCGTACATGGACTCGGCGTAAAACTACTACGACGGTTTGCCTTTGAAGCCGGTGTCTCTCCAGAAGTAGATATCCTTCCAGATGGAGAACAGCAACAAATGTTTAATCAAGCACTTGCTGCAACGCTTCAGCTGGACCTCATCGAAGAAATGGATGAGCTCGCCGATCGGCTGGGCCTTACCAAACGAAGTGGATTCTTCGATTGGCGACAAGAAGTCCGACAGATTGTAGACATTGCCCGGGCTAACGACTTCTCCTTGGAAGACTTAAAGAAAAGCAATCAACAGTCCTGGGAGAGTTTGGCCGAATTCCTTCCTGAAGAAAATACTACTTCTTCTAACGAGCTTCACAAAACACTAGAGCAACAGCTCAGCGAGACCATCACTCAACTAGAGCAAGGGGAAGATCAAACTAAGAAAACCAGTACTGTCATCGATCGACTAACTAGTTTTCGTCGGCAAATCCAGTTGCGTGGTCAACTACACTGGCATCAGTGGGCAACGATCGGGAAAATAGAACCCGGAGCCAAAAGTCGTGAAGCTGTAGAGCCGCTACAAGAGCTGGCTTGGAAGCATCAGAGTCTACCTGAGTTTCGAGGGGACATACAACGATTCATTCACCATCTATTCGACACCGCTATTGCCGCGCTGGCAGAATATGATGAATATAAAAAACGACGGGGCCTCATTGATTATACCGATATGGAAGTCCTCGTCTGTGATCTGCTAGACAAACCAGCGGTGAGCAAAGTCTTGGCAGAAGAATTAGACCTGCTTATGGTCGATGAATTTCAGGACACTAACCCCATTCAGCTGGCCATCTTCCTGAAGCTCTCCCAACTAGCGCAGCATTCTGTTTGGGTAGGTGATCCTAAACAATCAATCTATGGTTTTCGGGGTGCGGAACCTCGTCTGATGCAAGCGATTATTGAGGCCGCTGGCGGTATCAAAGCAGAGAATATCCAGTTGAATTCCTGGCGATCGCGGGAAGATCTGGTCTTTATGGTAAATGCTCTGTTTTGTAAAGCCTTCGATGAATTACCAGAAGAGCAGGTAGCACTTGATCCAGTGCGCAAGGCCAAAGGCTCTGAGTTCGCCAATGCCGAATCAGACAAAATGGAAGAAGCTATCCTCCATTGGCATTTTCAGGCAGATGAAGGTCGTCGGGTCCCAGGTAAGCCCTGGATGGAAGAATGCATTGCCCGAAGCCTCAAGGAATGGCTCGAAGGGCAGGTGTACATTTTACCGAAGGGAGAGCCACAGGAACGCCCGGCTAGAGCTGGAGATGTAGCCATTCTCTGCCGTAGTAACCGCGATTGTGCTACAATGGCCGAAGCACTACACCGAGCAGGACTAAAAGCGGCAATAGCTCGTGCTGGCCTACTGGCAACCGCTGAAATACGCCTCGTGCTAGCTTGCCTGAGATATATTCTAAATCCTGATGATTCGCTTTCCGTAGCCGAGGTTTTGGTATTGGCTACTCGATTGTCAGTAGAAGAAGTAATCGAAGACCGCCTGGACTATCTAGAGAAACACGACGAAACACCACGCTACAAACGCCCCGCCTGGGCCTTGGACTACAAATATGTGAAGGATCTAGATCAGCTTCGCCCTCAGCTTACTGAAACTTCCGGAGCTGAGACGCTGAACCAGGTGCTGGAAGGTCTGGATCTTCGGAGATGTATCGTCGCCTGGGGAAGAAGTGAACAGCGACTTTCGAACATCGATCAGCTTCGGCACCTGGCTATTGAGTATGAAGCAAATTGCAACAACACGCATACTGCCGCAAGCCTCAGTGGTTTCCTGCTATGGCTTAACCAACTAGCCGCTGCCGATGATGACATGCAGGGCGCGGCCGAAGATCCTGATGCCATCAACGTACTTACCTACCATAGGAGCAAGGGATTAGAGTGGCCAGTCGTAATTTGCCATAACCTGGAGCAAAAGCTCCGGGCTGATCTTTGGGGTGTAGACCTGGTACCTGAACAAGAAGAAGTAGACCTTACCCAGGTTCTAAAAGGTCGATGGCTGCGTTATTGGGTTAACCCGTATGCGGATCAAATTGGCAAAACGCCCTTGGCAGAGGCCATGGCTAATAGCGAAGCTCAAAAACGAAAAACAAAGCAAGCCCTTGCAGAAGAGGCTCGCCTGCTGTACGTAGGGCTAACCAGAGCTAGGGATTATCTGATTTTCCCAACCCAGGAACGACGCAACACCAATTGGCTCAATCGCTGCTGGAGCCAAGGAGATGAGTCTATCCCAACCCTGGACCCGGGCACCTCCGATAGCCCCTGGGAATGGAAGGGTCAGTTCCTCAACAAAACGACTCGTGTCTATACTTATCCAAGACAATTTACAGTGGCTGAACCTACGCTGAGCAGCACACCGTTTTTGGAGCCCGTGGCTGGGCGAAACCACAGCTACCTCCCCGTACAGCTAAGAGGAGAAGAATTATTAGGCCCGCAACATTCAAGTTCAGCTAATAAACCTGTTCAGTACTTCTCCTTTGCCCCTGTTGCAGATATCTCCGATGAGATCTTATATCGGCTTCAAGTAGACTTCCTGCGAGCAGCAAATTACTATCCGAATACGGCCGAAAGGAAACAGCTAGTGCGAGATATCTGCATCCGCTTTGCCGCACCAGAGGATACCGTACCGGATTTACTGATCGCACAAGCAACTGCTTGGGATCAATGGTTGGCAGGTCTTGCTCCTGGTTCTAAAAACCAAGTAGCTGTTCCCATCCATTACATTGAGAATGGGCGGCAATTTAACACTACCATTGATTGGGTACTAAACGACAACGCGGGCTGTGTTTTTGTGCAGAACAGCTCGTTTAGCGGTAAAGATCTAAGCCGCGCCGCGCTACAAATTGGTACAGAGCTAATGGCTGCAGGCTTAGCCTGGAAAACAGCCGGACGGCCAGAAGTCAGCCAATACTGGGTTCACTTTCCTTTGCTTGGAAAAGTAATAACCATCGGCACTCAACAAGGAAAATCAGCTCCACCAACCTTTGTTCAAGGTGATCTCTTCGCTTAGGAATATTTTATTAGAGGTTGAGCCGCTTGAAGAGTGATTCCTTGTAAGACTTACTTACCCGAAAAGTCTTCCCATCTTTCATCTTGGTCACAACATCGCCCGCTCCGGTGTGCTGGATCTCTGACAGGAAATCGGTGTTGATAATGGTAGATCGGTGTATTCGAATGAAGTTGGGCTTATTCAACTGTTCCAACATATTGGTCATCGACTCGCGTAAGAGGAGTCGTTTACTTTCACTGGTATACACCTCAATGTAATAGCCCGAAGCCTCGATGTAGCGAATATCATCCATCTGCACCAGACTGATCTTACTGCCTTGCTTGAGGGCCAAAGGCTCCTCTTTCGTTTGCTGCTGTTGCAGGTAGTCTACTAATTCTTTCAGCTGATCTACTCGCTCTCCTTGTTCTCTTTGCTGAAGGCTGTCTACAGCTTTATCCAATGAGCGATAAAAGCGATCATTTTTGAAAGGCTTCAATAAATAGTCAAAAGCGAAGATGTCAAATGCCTGAATAGCGTATTCATCGAAAGCTGTCACGAAGATGGTCAATGGCCATTTCTCTTGTGGCAGGGAGCGTAGTACATCAAAGCCCGTCATATCCTTCATTTGGATATCCAGAAAGATCAAATCTGGCGCTTCTGTACTAATGGCCGCGATGGCCTCCGTTCCATTACGGCATTCTTTGACAATGTTTATATCTGGGCGATCTTCCAGAAGCTTGCGAACACGTTGTCGTGCTAAAGCTTCATCATCTATAATTAAGACCCTTGTCATTTACTCTTGTTTTAGAGGGATTGCCACTTCGCTGACAACACCCGGGTGTGTATTGTAAACCTCAAATCGGTAAGCATCTCCATACATGGTGCGGAGGCGCTCTTTGGTATTTTGTAGCCCTGTACCGGAATCAAAAATCTGGTCCTGATCCTCTTCATTGAAGCCCTGCCCATTATCACTCACTCGGAGCAGTAGATGACCATTTTGTCTTTGCGCCTCAATATTAATCTCTAGGTGCAGATGATCGGAAGAAAACCCGTGATGGATTGCATTCTCTACCAACGGCTGTAGCAACAGGCCTGGCACCTTCACATCTTGTACATCGTTAGCAATGGACCAATTCACACTCAGATCTTCGCTAAAGCGCATTTTCTCAATATCTACATAACGTTGAAGCAATGCCAACTCATCCCGTAATGCCACCTTCTGGGTGTCTTTCCAGTCGAGTACTTTGCGCAATAAATCCGCCAAATCGACAATCATCACCTGAGCCTTCTGCACATCAATGTCCATCAGGCTATTAATACTATTCAGGGTATTGAATAAAAAATGAGGATGTAACTGGGAACGTAGCATCTTCATCCGGGCTTGCAGTACGTTGGTTTCTAATTGAGAGCGCTGCAATTGATGTTCGTTATCCCTACGTACATAATAATAGGTGTAGGTCACGGCTACGATTAAGAGATAAATGGGCACTAAGGTATTGGCATTGATCAGGTAGCCATAGATATGCTCCCCTTCTACCATCTCACAGTCTTCAAATATTTGGCAGAGGCCTAGAGCCAACTTCACATATATGTAATACCAAATAAAGGTGACTGGAAATATAATGAGTACATGAATGAGGATGACTCGATAAGCCGGCGTACCGCGCTTCAATAGGTAGCGTGTAAAGGTTATAATCCCCATAATGAAGACTAGACCCACGACGATACCCAATAGGCGGTCGCGAATAATCTCAGTTACTGGACTATTGAGATCATCCAGATAGTTAAGGGCGTATACCCTTGCTGCGGTCGTTAGTTGGAGAAAGACATAGAGGATGACAATGCCAAGCACCAATTGCTTTCCAGACCAAGTTCTCGTTGTCGGAGATGGTTGTGCCAAGTTCTTGTGATTTGGGCGGTATAATACGCATCAAAAATACAGCATTTCACCCGATCGCTGCATTTTGTCACTGCGGCCTCCACCGGTTCTGCTGCAGTGCGGCTCTAATTCACAGCATCTACCCATTTACCGCCAAGAAATAGTCTACATTTACCTTGAAAGTGGAAATGCACCAGTATTATTTTGGTGTACATTTGTGTGGCATATTGCCGAAATCACCCGGCAATGATTATCTAAAACTGTTCGGTATCTAATACCGGCAGTGTATTAGAACCAGGCAAGCGACCCGTCTATATGGCGTGGTCGCTTGTTTTTTAGTTAAAAAGCCATTTACCACTTACCCGAACGAAACGGTACATTACCCCGTACTACTCCCCTCCCACCCCTCCAGCATTACTTAAAACACTGAATACGTGCAATTTGCAGTCAATACATTAATTAACTGCAATACAGACATGCACGCATTCCACATCTTCATCGGTAAAATTGAGTCGTTCATCGAAATGGCTTTCCGTTCACTCCAGAATTCTAGCTGTTCGTCGCGTTTTTTGGGTGATTCAGGTAATAAAATTGGGGGTAAGGGGCATTTGCATGCATCTTTGTTGCAACCAATCGGACTTAACCCTCGTCCTTATGTACGAACCCGATTGAAACCACAACCCGACGTTATTATGAAATCCCGATTGTTGTACGCAGCAGTACTCACCGTACTGTTAGGTGGGCTTCTTATGTCTGCTGCACCCGAACCAAGTTTAACCACCAGAGCTCAACAGAGCTTCTTTGACCGCCTGGTAACCCCTGAGATCACTCGTTTAACCCTTACATTCGACATCGACGGTCTGAATGAAATGAAGAGCTCAGACGAGTACTTCCCAGCTACCTTCTCTCACAATGGAGAGCAGTGGGATGCAAAACTTAAAGTACGTGGACGTTACCGTCGCCGTATTTGTGACTTCCCTCCATTAAAGTTGAAGTTGAATAAAGATATGTTGGAAGCTGCTGGTTTGCAGCGCCACAACAAGTTCAAGTTGGTAACCCACTGTTCTGACAACTTTGACAATGATGATAATGTATTGCGCGAGCATTTGGCCTACGAGCTGTATAACCTAATGACAGGTGAAGGCTACCGCACCCAATTGGTAGAAGTTACCTATCGCCACGCTTATACCGGCGAAACAGTGAAGCGTTATGGCATTCTAATCGAAGACACCGACGAAATGGCACAAGCTAATGGCGGTGAGGAATGTGACGATTGCTTCAACATCGACGCTGACCGCTACGAGGCAGGTACCCGTGAGCAAGTAGCTTTGTTCCAGTATATGATTGGTAATAGCGACTTCGGTATCCGTACCCCTCGCAACACCAAGCATGTACAGCAGCAAGCAGGTGGTGCATTCAAAGTAATTCCTTACGACTTTGATTTCTCTGGCCTGGTAAATGCAGAATACGCCATTCCTAATCCTAACTACGGCTTGCAAAAGATCACTGATCGTGTATTCATCTGGGAATATGATGAAGCTCCTCAGCTAGATACTGCCATTCAACAGTTCATGGATAAGGAAGCAGACGCTTTAAGCCTGGTAGAAAACTTCCCTAACCTTACGAAGCGCAGCAAGCGTGAGATCACCAAGTACTTGGGCGAATTCTTTGAAAGCGTTCGTAACGGAACTTTCCAGCCTGGCGTATAAAAGACTTAACCGGTAGGTAGTGGTTGTGCTACCTTCCGGTATTTTTTTGCTACCCCTACTAACACTGAAGATCACCCGACTTATAACATATACTTAAAGCAAGAACCACCTATAGCACGCGTCGGTTTGGATCCGTTCCAGATCGGCGCGCTTGTTTTATGGTAAGTACGTGGACATTTTTTCACTGGGGTATTGGTCCATTCGCGCGCATGTTCTATTTTTGCGCATGGAAAGAATACAAGCAAACTCCACTAAGTTTATCGGTGAAGGTCTGACCTTCGATGACGTCTTACTCGTCCCCTCCTATAGCGAAGTTTTACCTCGCGAAGTTGATATCTCCACACAGCTAACTCGTTCCCTGCGACTCAATGCACCAATCGTTTCGGCGGCCATGGATACCGTGACCGACAATAAGCTTGCGATTGCTATTGCACGCATGGGTGGCATCGGTATTATTCACAAGAATATGTCGATCGAGGAACAAGCAGAAATGGTGCGCAGCGTGAAGCGTAGTGAAAGCGGAATGATCGTTGACCCTGTGACATTGCCTCGCAATGCTACCGTTGGTGATGCAGAAGCACTAATGCGCCGCTTCAAGATCGGTGGTATTCCGATTGTGAACGATGACAATCAACTCATTGGCATCCTGACCAACCGCGACCTTCGTTTTGAGGAAAACATGCAGGCTCCTATCACGGCACTGATGACCTCCGAGAATTTGGTCACAGCACCCGTGGGTACTACCCTTGATCAAGCTCGCGAAATTCTGCAAAAGCATAAGATTGAGAAGCTTCCAGTAGTAGAGAATGATCGTCTGGTAGGGTTAATCACCTATAAGGACATCATGAAAGTGCAGGATTACCCGAATGCCTGTAAGGATGCCCTAGGCCGTTTGGTAGTAGGTGCAGCAGTGGGTGTAACACACGACATGATGGAGCGCGTGGAAGCGTTAGTAAAAGTTAATGTAGACGTAATCTGTCTTGATACGGCCCACGGACACTCAAGAGGTGTACTAGATGCCGTACGCAAAGTAAAAGATACTTACCCTGAGCTACAGGTGATCGGTGGCAATGTGGCTACTGGCGAGGCAGCTATCGCCCTGGCTGACGCTGGTGCGGATGGTGTGAAAGTAGGGGTTGGTCCTGGTTCTATCTGTACTACTCGTATTGTAGCAGGTGTAGGTGTGCCACAACTGAGCGCCATCAACCAGGCTGCCCTGGCACTGAAGGAACGTGGTATTCCGATTGTAGGAGATGGAGGTATCCGTTATTCTGGAGACATCGTTAAAGCTTTAGCTGCGGGTGCAAGCACCGTAATGGCTGGTAGCCTGTTTGCTGGAGTGGAAGAAGCTCCGGGTGAAACCATCATTTTCGATGGCCGGAAATTCAAAGTATATAGAGGTATGGGATCACTAGGCGCCATGAAGCAAGGCTCTAAGGATCGCTACTTCCAGGATGTGGAGGATGATATCAAGAAGTTGGTACCAGAGGGTATCGAAGGCCGAGTTCCTTACAAAGGTACTTTGGCAGAAGTGGTAAATCAATACCTGGGAGGCCTGCGTGCTGGTATGGGTTACTGTGGTGCTGGTAACATTGAAGCACTACAAGGTGCACGATTCGTTCGTATCTCTAATGCAGGTATGACAGAAAGCCACCCTCACAACATCACGATTACCAAAGAGGCTCCGAATTACTCGCGCAGATAAGGAACTGCCCGAAAATTAATCACGAGTATTCTTCTATAAAGCAAAACTGCCGCGGCGAGCTAGACTCACCGCGGCAGTTTGCAATTTATGGTAGATAATAAGGGACTATTATTCTACGACCAAACTCTGGTTCGAGCTCTTCATAGTCAACTTCGCACCATCGGTATTGATATTCGCCACAGATTGGCGGTTGGCGGATACGTCAATAACAGCACAGTTTAGGCTTTCTGCATTGACGATCGACTGCATGTCTACCGTGAGTTTGAAATCGTCGGCGTTTCCGCTCAAGCCCAAAATACTCTGGCTCTTAACGCGAGCGATCAAAATCTCCGCATCAACATCCATATTTACGATCGACTGTCCGCTGATACCGAGCTCCATACGGCGGGTAGCGAATTCTCCTTCACCGTCTAGAATAACTGCTCCGGTAGTCTCTAGTGCCTGTAAATCATTGATGGTCACTTCGATTTCTGCCGCGTCACGGCCTTTCTGGTATTGAGCAATGATGACGAGAGATTCGCCATTCACCTCCCAGCTTACCAAGTCCTCCTGTTTCAATGCTTCTATTCCTGTTTCAGCGCCTGATACCAAGCGTACCACTACAGGTCCGTCAATTTCAATCTCAGTAACATTACCCATTTTGCTTTGAGCACTTAGAGTCAAGACAGATAGGAGCGCCAGGTTGCACAGCCAAATTTTCAGATTCATAGCTTGCTTATTTATTTTTGCGTTTGAATACTTTACAGTCCAAGTGAAATTATTCTTTCACCCTTATATTGTAAAAGACAGCAGGTCTATCCACAAGTTGCAAAAAACTGTAAACTAATGCCTCGACTAACTGCCGGCTTCTACCAGCGTGAAGATACGGTACAAATTGCAAAGGACCTGCTCGGTAAAATCCTGTTCACTCAATTTGATGGGCAAGTGACGGCCGGCCGAATTGTAGAAACGGAAGCTTACAAAGCACCGGAAGATAAGGCCTGCCATGCCTATTTGAATCGCAACACCAATCGCACCAAAACCATGTTCCTGCCGGGTGGGGTAGCCTACATCTACTTGTGCTATGGTATTCACCACCTGTTCAATGTCGTCACGGGGCCAGAAGGAGCAGCCCATGCGGTACTCGTGCGAGGACTGGAACCGGTAGAAGGAGTGGAAACGATGATGCTTAGGCGAAAGCATGATCGCCTTAAACCACAATTAACCGCCGGACCGGGCGTTATGTCAATGGCAATGGGCATTTACAAGCAATATGATGCTACCAGCCTACTTGCCCCGGACAGTCCAATTTGGATAGAAGACGCTCCACCTTTAGACCCAGAAGAAATGAAAGCAGGACCACGCATTGGCGTTGACTATGCCGAAGAATGCGCCGCCTGGCCCTGGCGATTTTACCAAAAAGACTGCCGGTGGGTAAGCCGCCCCCGCTAATGTCGACTGATAACTGATAGATGCTAAACTTCCGATTCACTACTACCCTACTCCTTGTACTGAGCTTGTTTTCCTCTACCCTACTTCAAGGGCAGCAAGACTACATGTTTACCAACAACACCTACGTAGATAACCTCAAGACCATCGTCTTCGGACCATCTGGTTATCCTCATCTTTTTCCGATGATGCAGCTGGGAGATAGGCAGAGCCTTACCTTAAGCTTTGATGATATCGATTCTGAGGTAAAGAACTATGTCTACACCGTAGTCCACTGCGACCGCAACTGGCAACCATCCGGTTTAGCCCCGCTAGAATACATTGATGGCTTTGAAGAGGAGAACATCCAAAATTTTGACTTCTCCTACAGGGCGCTCGAAACCTATACGCACTACTCCCTCTCCATACCCAATAACAACTTTGGGGTCACCAAATCTGGCAATTACCTATTGGTGGTCTATGAAGACGAAGAAGAGAAGCGAGTAGTGATAACTCGCCGCTTTGTGGTGGTGGACCGGCAAGTGGGTATTTCGGCAGAGAATGTGCGCCCGGTAGAAGTAAGAAAAATTCATACCCACCAAGAGATTGATTTCGAAGTCAACTTCTTGCGGCTAAACGTACGTAATCCAATGATCGAGCTCAGTGCCACGGTGATACAGAACCAGCGCTGGGACAACGCCATCACCAATCTGGAGCCTAAGTTTCTGAGCTCAGATAAGGCTATTTATGACTATCAAGGGAAAGTGGTTTTTCCTGGTGGAAATGAATTCCGACTCATTGATTTGCGTAGCATCCGTATTCCGCATCGGGATGTGGTATTCATTGATGTCAACATGGACCAACAGATGGAGGCGGAGCTGGCTCCAATTACCACTAGAAGTAGAGCCCCGCACTTATCTTTCATCGACTTCAACGGCCGCTACCTGATCGAAAACCAAGACAACTCGGATGGTGATGTAGCCAGCGAATACGTCTATACGATGCTTACCTATAAGGTAGAACAACCCTACCTGGACGATCATGTGTATCTGATTGGAGATATTACTGAATGGCAAGTAAAAGACGAGTACCAACTCCGCTACAACCCGGCTATTTCTTCCTACGTAGGTCGGTTCCCGTTCAAGCAAGGCTACTATAACTACTATATAGCCACTTCGCCTTCAGATGCTGATCCCCGTAAGCCTCGTGTACCTAGTATTATGAAGACAGAGGGCAGTCATGCGGATACAGAGAACGACTACTACATCTTGATCTACTATCGTCCGTTTGGTACGCGCTATGACCAGATTGTGGGTTACCTGCAAATGAATACTTTGCAGACGCAGTAAGCTCACTACTAGCAGAAAACAAAACCTTTGGTTCAGCAAGCTTTAGCCTGTTCACTAAAGCCTGCTGAACGAAAGATTATCTAGCTGGCGCTACTCGGGCGGATTCGCTTCCAAATTTTCTTGCGGCGCCAGATCAGCAAGGTGATGATTAGGATGATCGGCCAAAGGCTAATCATACCCAGGAACAAGCCCTTGATCATATTGAGGCTGAAAGCCAGGCTATCACCGATGTCGTCGCCAAAACCTTGCCACCAGGGCGTTCCAGCAGTTGCTTCATATTTTTCGTACAACTGAAGGCTGATCGTGCTGAGTTCAGCGCGCTGTGACAGGTACCGCAAGCGACCTTCTTTGGCTTCAATTTCTTCTTGTAGTCGACGTAGTTTTTCTTCGGTCTTCAGAATATCCTCTACTGTTTCGGCCTTGGTACGCAGGATTTCTTCATAGCGATCGCGTACTGCTTTCTTAGTCTTTAGGCGAGTTTGCAGATCGACGTATTCTTCCGTCACATCTCGCGTATTGACTTCCTGAAAATTGACCTCTACTGCCAGTGTAGCAACCGTATCTAAGAGCCAATCGAAGTGTTTGGCCGGAATGCGCAGGTTCAGTTGTGCCTCTTCTTGATTGCCGTAGTTACGCCACTCGAGATTAGCCACATAACCGGACTTCTGGGCCAAGAGGGATTCAATGTGCTGGACTTTATTTTGAATATCATCTACTTCCATGCGGCTATTGGCCGTACGTAGGAGCACTGGCTGTTGCATTGGCTCTGCTTCCTGAGCAGCTAGTGGTTGTGCCGTTGTAGTGGCAGCAGGTTGATCCTTGCTGTACTCATCAGAATAATCACCTTCTGCTGCATAGGCATTTTCTGGAGCGTGGGAATAGTTGCCATCTGAACTACAACTGGTGAATAGTGCTTGGCCGAGGAAAAGGATTAAAAGAAACGTTCTCATAAACATTGTGAATAGGATTTATTTGTAAGAATAGATGCAATGGAGCGAGCCTTTACACAGTCTGGATTGTTAATAAGATGTCAACGCTTGTTATGCGCCCAAAAAGTCCGTGAAGATGGACCAGCGCGAACCACTTGTGGTGAGCCTCGCGCGCGGAGCGTGCAAGGGCTAAGGATAGAAGGGCCGACCATAGGAGCGCCCGGATAGCCTGACACTAGCGCCCACCGGCGCCAAGTGGAGCCTCCAAAGAACATTATTTGCAATTGTTGCAGATATAAATACAGTCTGCATCTGCACCTTTGAGAACTTGTCTAAAAACTACTCACAATGTCTAAAATTGCCTTTTTCGCTCTACTCTACGTTCCGTACTCGCCTTGGTAGCGCTGCTATCAGGCTCCGTGCGTGCCTTGATTAGATCTAAAAAGTCTAATTTTTGACCACTGTAGTAATTATTACACAAGTTCTTGATTTACCTTTGCGCAGAATTTTGTCAAACCAATTTTATCCGTTCATAGACTATGCATTACCGCACCGAACACGACAGCATTGGCCCCGTTGAAGTACCCGCTGATAAGTACTGGGCCGCACAGACACAACGCTCCATGCAAAACTTCAAAATTGGTGGTCAGAAGATGCCAATTGAAGTGATTCGCGCATTCGCTATTTTGAAGAAAGCAGCTGCGCAAACCAACGCTGAGCTAGGTGTACTGGCTGGCGAAAAAGCAGACCTCATTGGAAAGGTTTGTGATGAAATCCTAGCTGGCAAGCTGGATGATCAATTCCCGTTGGTAGTGTGGCAGACTGGTTCTGGTACGCAGAGTAATATGAACGTAAACGAGGTCGTAGCCAACCGCGGCCACGTAGTGCAAGGCGGACAATTGACCGACAGCGACAAGGCGCTGCACCCAAATGATGATGTGAATAAGAGCCAGTCATCGAATGATACTTTCCCTACTGCGATGCACATTGCTGCCTTCCAAATTTTGACGGAAGTAACCCTGCCAGGGTTGAAGAAGTTGCGTGACACCTTGGCGGCCAAGTCCGAAGCATTTAAGGATGTAGTAAAAATTGGCCGCACCCACTTTATGGATGCCACACCTCTGACGCTGGGTCAGGAGTTTAGTGGCTACGTAAGCCAAATTGGCCACGGTATCCGCGCCATCAACAACACTTTGGCTCACCTGGCCGAACTAGCCCTAGGCGGTACTGCCGTTGGTACAGGCCTGAATACACCAAAAGGCTATGCTGAATTGGTGGCTAAGAAAATTGCTGAGCTGAGCGGGCTACCGTTTGTAACCGCTGAGAACAAATTCGAAGCGCTGGCTGCCCATGACGCCATTGTAGAAGCACACGGTGCCTTGAAGACAGTCGCTTGTTCATTGATGAAGATTGGTAACGACATTCGTATGATCTCTTCCGGCCCTCGTTCTGGGATCGGCGAAATCATCATTCCTGCGAATGAGCCTGGTTCTTCAATCATGCCGGGTAAAGTAAACCCTACTCAATCAGAGGCATTGACCATGGCCATGGCGCAGGTAGTAGGTAATGACGTAGCGATCAACGTGGGCGGGATGACGGGCCATTTTGAGCTTAACGTGTTTAAGCCGATGATGATCTACAACTTCCTGATGTCAGCACGTTTGATTGGTGATGCTGCTGTTAGCTTCAATGATAACTGTGCGGCGGGCATCGAGCCTAATCGTAAGCGAATCACGGAGCACCTTAACAACAGCTTGATGCTCGTAACCGCCTTGAACACCAAGATCGGGTACGACAAAGCTGCTAAGATCGCTAAGAAGGCTTATGCAGAAGATACTACGCTGAAGGCTGCAGCCATTGAGTTAGGATACCTTACCGCGGAGCAATTCGACGAGTGGGTACGTCCTGAGTATATGATTGGAAGCTTGGGGTAGAAATGTGATCCTGACGTCGGGGACGTCGGGGGACGTCGGGGGACGTCAGGGGAGCGTGGGGCGGACGTCAGGGGACGTCCTTTAGCTAAAAGGGCAGCTTGCGTTTGCAAGCTGCCCTTTTGGTTTGAGGCTAGTCGGTGGGTTTGTCTGGTGCCGGTGCGCTAGCGTGAAATTCATTGAAAACACGCTCCGCATATTGGTCGAGTAACTCTGTAACTCGATCACGATCGGTAGACTTGACGATGAAACCCACGTGATGGGGCTTGTCAATACGCCAAACGATTTCTGGATCTTGGAAACTACTGGTGTCCGGATTTTCGAAGCGAGCTAGGGAAATTAATATGCCGGCGTGCTCTTTACGCACCGTAGGCAGTTCGTACTCTTCCTCTCGGGCCATAGCTGATTCCAGGCGTGCCCATTCCGCCCATAGGTTGATGCCTGAGGCATACTCTACCATTTCCGCCAAATGCGCTCCACCCACACGAGAGGAGGTTTCGAGGAAGTAGAAGTGACCATCGGCATGGGAGCGAATGTATTCAGTATGACTAGCACTAAACTGCATACCGAAAGCTTTCATTACTTGATTGGTTAGTTTACGTAGGGCTTCATCCTCCACGCCATCATAAGGCACTGTTTGCGAGCGGAAGATGCCGCCGCCGTGCGCTACTTCGAAAGGCGTATTGAGGTATTTAGAGGCCTGGCAGAAGACCAACTCATTCTGATAGGATATCACATCGACATGATAGACGTCGCCCGGCAAGAATTGCTCCACCAAATAGTTGTGCCGCTTTTCTCCTAAACCGTGGATAGCAACCCAGAGGTCGTCGATGTTGTGCACTTTCTGAATACCAGTAGCACTTGCCTCAGCACGGGGCTTCACTACCCAAGGTGGTGCCACTGTGTTGGCGAAATGATTAATCTCATCATTATTGAACAGTGCTGCAAATGGCGGAACCGGAATACCCGCTTCCTGTGCCTTCATGCGCATAGCTAACTTGTCGCGGAAATAACGCGCTGTAGTTTGCCCCATGCCAGGAATGCGAAACTCTTCGCGCAGGTAGGCGGCCTTCTCTACATCGAAGTCATCCAAGGCGACGATACGATCAATCTTCTTCTCGCGTAGCAGCCAGGCAACTCCCTTGCGCATCTCCTCAAAGTTCTGCGGGGTGTTTTCATCATCTTCCAAGTAAAAAGTATCCTGTATTGACGCCCAGGGCCACGGCTTAGACTCCAGCGATTTATTCGTCAGTAGATACACCTCGTTGCCAGCGGCAGCACAAGCCTCTAGAAAGGCAGTCCCCTTGAAGTAAAATGAGATACAAAGAAAGGTCATAGCACTATGGGTTAATCAGGGGGAAGATAGGACGTATCCCTTTAAAAACCACATACTAAAGGTGTGTTTTGCAGGAAAAAATGCGGGAAAAACCGATGTACAAATGCATTGCCGTATTTATACTTTGAAATCGAAGATTTTGCCCCTTTTCAAATCCTGAGCATCAATGACGCTGGGCTATCATTAAACCATCACGCAAGGGTAGGATCAAGTTGGTAAAGCGCTCGTCAGCTAATACACGTTTATTGAAAGCATCGATCATTCTCGTATCCTGGTCTTGCTCTCCGGAAACAACTTTACCACTCCATAGTACATTATCGGCCAGTATCAAACCTCCCGGGCGGATGCGGTCAGCTAATAAGTCAAAGTAGTGATCATACTCGCGCTTGTTGCCATCGAGAAAGACCAGATCAAACGCTCCTTCAATCGTGGGTATAATAGCCTTGGCATCGCCTTGGTGTAGCTGTACCTTATCCTCCAGCTGAGCAGCCTGCAGGTGTTTGCGAATAATAAATACGGTTTCCGGATTACCCTCAATGGTATGCAAAACGCCTTGATCGGCTAGCCCTTCGGCTAAACAGTGGGCACCGTAGCCAGTGAAAGTCCCTACTTCAAGAATAGCCTTAGGTTGTAGGATACGGCTAAGCATTGCCAGAAAACGCCCTTGCAAAGGGCCGGAAAGCATCTGTGGAGCTAAGGTTTTGAGATGCGTTTCTCGCTCCAGCTGATACAAGGTATCTGGTGGAGGGGATGAATGATCCGTACAATATTCGTGAATGGCTTTGATCCATGCGTTCATGCCGCAAAGATAGAATTTGCGGTAGGAAAAGATCCTAAATCAATAACAATGATACGCTTCCAGAAAAGGCACAGGTACTATTGTGTATTGCGGAAGAAGCGGGTAATAACCCAACGATAAACGAGCGTAATAATGATGATTGTTAACATGGCAACTCTCCCGAAAAAGGCAGTTTAGTCCAGTTTGCCTTTTCCATTCTTTCGTTATGACGTAATTGAAACGCCTGAGTCAGCATTTTGTTACCGGGGAAAAATGTTAAAATTGCATTGTGTTAAAATTCAATACGAAATTCTGTAATTGACGACATTTGCAAAAACATTTCCTTTTGCCCCTATTTTCGCCCTATGTAATAAAACTACACTGCCTTCAGTTTATGTAATACTGCTACTGTGAGCCAAACTGCAATCTGAACCATTTTAATGCGGCTTTGCTATATTTGAAAGCACCGCGAGCCCAACAAATTCTACAGTAGGATGACCATTAACCAACTTATTCTCTTCAGTGTAATTTTTTCCTCTTGTGCGATCATCAAAGCACAGGACGCGGATTTCCCAGAGCCTTACGATTGGGAAAATCCTGCCTCTAGCCTGGAATTGAGCAAAGACTTAGCGGAGGTCTCCGGGCTGAGTAATATTCCTAACAGCCCTTACCTATACGCGGTACAAGATGAGGAAGGAATTCTATACTTACTTGATCGTGAGACAGGACGCACAGTCCAACAAATCCCCTTCTGGAAGGAAGGCGACTACGAGGGCATTGAGCTGATCAACGATGACGTATACGTTGTAAAGAGTACTGGTACTGTATATCGTGTCACTGCTGCGGGTACAACCGAGCAGCAAGTAGAGAAATATAATGGTTTCTTAGGCAGTGACAACGATGTGGAAGGCTTAGGCTACGACCCTAATCGAGGACAGCTGCTATTAGCCTGCAAGGCAGAGCCTGGAGAAAACATTGATCCAAACCGCTTCAAGGCTATCTACGGCTTTGATCTCGCCTCACAGTCTTTTATTCAAGAGCCCCTACTGCTACTCGATCGGAATGCGGTTGACGCTTATTTGCGCGTTTGCAAGCCGGGCAAATATCATAGCAAGCTCTGTGATATCTTCAGCCCAGACAAAGAAGATTTTGACCTTACTCCGGCCGCTATGGCGGTGCATCCTATCACAGGACACTATTACCTTACTTCTGCGAAAGGTAATCTGCTACTCATTATCGATGACAACGGTAACATCTTGCATATCGACAAGCTACCAAAGGAACTGCATCGACAGCCGGAGGGCCTATGTTTTGACGAGCAGGGCAACTTGTACATCTCCAACGAACAGAAGAAGGATAACCCACCCGTAATTCATTACTATCCTTACGACCCAAATCGCGGGTAATAGTGTTATATCAAGAGCTGATAGTACTCAATTAGCTAGGAACCGTAGTTCCGGAACAAATTTGCTTTGACAAATTTTGTATTGTCGGGCAAAGAACGCAAGTTTGCGGTAGCAGAAAATTCGGTGCTCTAGCACCCAACAACCCCATAAACCACACAACGCCAGACAAAACTGCTCATGAGTATTGTAGAAATGAAAGTCCCTGTAATCGGGGAGTCCATAACCGAAGTAACCCTCTCACAGTGGCTCAAGGCTGACGGCGACTACGTTGCCCTAGATGAACCCATCTGCGAGTTTGAATCTGATAAAGCTACCTTGGAGTTTCCGGCAGAAGCAGCCGGTAAGCTGATCCATGTTGCCAAGGAAGATGATGATCTTGAAATTGGTGCACTCGTAGCAAAAATTGATACCAGTGTAGCTGCTGAAGCTGGCGCCAGCGCCCCAGCCGCTCCTGCACCAGAAGCAGAGAAAAAAGAAGAAGCCGCTGCCCCAGCACCTGCTGCAGCGGAAGCCAAAGACCAAGCTACCTATGCTACCGGGCACCCAAGTCCTGCAGCCAGTAAGATCTTGGCAGAGAAAAACATATCTCCAGCAGATGTAGCAGGTACTGGCCGCGATGGCCGTATCACTAAAGCTGATGCCGAAAAAGCACAGCCAGCGGCACCTGCTGCTCCGGCCGCTCCTGCACCAGCCGCTCCTGCGCCTGCTGCGCCACGTGCTGACTTCAGTCGCGGAGAATCGCGTAAGAAGATGAGCCGTATGCGTCGTACCATCGCTTCTCGCCTGACCAAGGCGAAGAATGAGACGGCGATGCTTACTACCTTCAACGAGGTTGATCTGACCAACGTAATGAAGCTTCGTAAGGAGGTACAAGAAAAATTCGTTGAGAAATTTGGCGTTAAGCTGGGCTTCATGTCCTTGTTTGCCAAGGCTTGTGCCAAAGCACTAATGGAGAAACCTAACGTGAATGCTTTCATCGACGGCAACGAGTTGGTCTACCACGACTATGCCGATATCTCCATTGCAATCTCTACTCCTACCGGTTTGGTAGTACCTCCAGTTAAGAATGTAGAGTCTTTGAACTTTGCAGAAATCGAATTGGAAATTAAGCGATTGGCAAGCCGCGCCCGTAACGGTGAGCTAACTTTGGAAGAGATGCAAGGTGGTACCTTCGCCATTACCAACGGTGGCGTTTTCGGCTCACTACTAAGTACACCAATCCTGAACACACCACAATCGGCTATCCTAGGTATGCACGGTATCGTAAACCGCCCGATGGCTGTCAACGGTGAAGTAAAGATTCGTCCAATGATGTACCTGGCACTATCCTATGATCACCGCGTGATCGACGGTAGTACTTCGGTAACCTTCTTGGTACGCGTTAAGGAGTTACTAGAGAATCCAAACTTGTTGCTACTCGACGTGTAGTCGATAATGACAAGGTGAAATAACAATCCCCGATCGGAAGACTTCCGGTCGGGGATTACTTTTGGGGGTTAGCCCTATTTTTCGGTATTATTCAAATATCGCAGTTCCTCTAATCGCCATTCTGTTAAGCGAATCATGTGGTCCAGATAGATGAGCCCTAGCATGTGGCCGCGATAACCTTCTGAAGCCTCATAGCTTTGCAAACGCCGATGTTCTACCCATTCTTGGTGGTAATGGATTACTTCCTGTCGGACGGAATCACTGCTGATGTTATTTAGATGTAGTATTAACTGCTCATTCATTTGTTGATCTGCCTCCTGAAAGGCCAGATTAGCACAAATTCGGGCACTGAAGTTGTCCATGATATTATCACAATCCACTCGCTCCACCCATTCTGATTCCATATAGCTTAGGCTTCGCAAGCGGACTACATCCGTAGTGTCTTGAGCTGGTAATGCTTGCCATGCGAATAGACAGAGCAAGAATAGCAGCGTGATTCTAGGCATTACGCTTAGGGTTTGGTGTAAAGGAAGAACGGGTGAATTGGGGGAAATATTTGGTGTAATTGCGTTGTTGTAGTTACACCGCGAGTCTCATTTTTTGACACCCCTCTCCCACTCTTCCTCTACTTTATCAATACCGCCAAGAACGTGTATCTGCACCCGCCGGAGCCACCTTCGGTAAATCTTCGGCTACCCACTTCGGAATAAACATTTGGTGATACCGCAAACGGCTAATTGCGTTGGGCTGACTGTGGTCACCATTCCAACAGTGCTCTGCGCGATCACCATAGTCGACTTCTCCATCGTAGTAAGGAGCAGTGGTTTCTTCTAGAATATCCTCTGTTAGGTATACTGCGTTGTTCAAATAGTAATTGTCCATGTCACCACAGTAGATATGAACCTTGCCCTTAAGCTTGGGGCCTAGAGTAGCCCAGTCTCGCTTCATAATATATGCCAGGTCATAGTTCTCCTTCCAATAGGCGGCTACATCCGGGTTTATTTCTCCTGTGACCTTATCCCAAATCCGCTGCGGGTAACCATCCGCGCCTACCGGGCTGTATACAGCCTCCCAGATATCCCACTGCTGCCCGGACCGGCTGTGGGTGCCTAATACCAACTCTCGTTGGTTCATATCCTGCAAGCTGCTCGTTACATTGCCCAGGTAATCTCGGCGTCCAGCAACTTCGGTACGCTTGAATTCACTTTCGAGATAGTAGGCGTTCTTGTCCTCATAGATATTCGTCAGGCAAAATGCCCGAAAATCGATAGGGTCTGGACAAGCGGCGTAACAGGTACCATAGTCATCAGGGTAAAGGACTTGCACAGCAAGCGCTTCCCAGCCCCCGGTAGAACCACCGTACAGAATACGAGCCCACCCTTCTCCAATACCTCTGAATTGCTCTTCGATGTATGGAATCAATTCGTAGGTAATCGCATCGCCGTAAGGTCCCAGGTTCTCTGAGTTCACAGCATAGCTATCGTCATAGTACGGATTAGCATGCTGGATTTCGATGGCTAGCATTCGCGGAAAGTCATCGCCATTCCACATTTGGTAGAAGTCGTAGGCCTCTTGTTGTACAACATGATTGTAGCAATCCATGTCAAAACGAGAGCTGTACACGCAAGGCTCAGAGGTGTCAACTGGCTCGGTACGCCAGCCTCCGAAATCCGAAGGAAAGTGACCATGCATAATAGCCAATGGATACTTTGCCTCTGGATGATCCGCCCATCCCTTTGGCAGGAGCACATGGGCTCCCAGGTACATATCGCGCCCCCAAAACTCACTGAGCAACTCAGAGCGTATTTGTACATGTTTGATCCACTCTGTATCCTCTGGAGGCGTGATTGGCTCAATGGCTTGATCGAAAGCTAGCTCGTAACTGCCTCCTGCTTCTATCGTGAGCGTTTGCGGAGTACTTAGCAAGTTACCGGGCGCTCGGTTCCATTGTTGGCCTTCTCCACGATCCATAGGCAACTTGACGGTATGCCCGTCACTGCGATTAAAGGTCTCGTACTTGTGCAGTAGGACTTGTACTTGATATTCACGCGAAGGAATCTCCGCCATCCCTTCCAATGGATAGCCAGGGGTATCTGGTCGGAATTCGATACTGCTTCCTGGTTCCCAATTTTCTACATCCATACCAAACGCCAGCTGGGTTCCTGGTCCATCCGATATCTGGAAACGAGGTTCTTGCTCGGTATTAGTGGACAGCATAATCAGTAAGCGGCCATCCAGCGGTTCATCCGAAAACTCGGCTGGTAGCTGAACCGTGAAAGAAGGAGCAGCTGGTTCACCAGTAGGTACGGCACAACTCCAATAACCTACTACCATAGCGAGCAGCAGAAGTATGATTGAGGGCTTTAACATAAATAGTGGATTGTAAAGTGATTTGCTTGCAAAAGATAGCAATTTCCCATTTGTCGTCAAATCAGAGGAAGGGACCTAGAACAAAACAAAATATAATCAAATAGATTACGTTTATAAAATAATTACGCATTTTATTGATATTTTGAAATTCATTGCGTATCTTGTAGAAGATTGAGAAAAACACTTAAGCAACTTAAAATCCAATCCCTATGAACCGTTTTTTGAATTGGTTGCTTGGTCGAAATGAGGATGTTGCGGAAGAAGAAACCAATACCTACCTCAACCAAGAGCTCCACACTTGTGATCGTTTTGGCAAAGCGGTACAGCAACAGCTACAAGAGCTTCACCCGAATCAGCGCCAGCTAGCGGAACGTTTAATTCCTGCGCTAATGGAGTTGGGAAACAGTAGTCATCCTCCTCAGGATCTATCCCTCTTCTTTGAGCTTACCAATTGGCCAAGGCACGAACAAGAGTTTAGGCTGCTGATGGCAGCATGGTGGAAGATTCTACAACATTGCAACTCCCAGGACTATTCCAGCAGCTCAGACAACTCATGTTGCCCAATTAATCAGCACAACCTCCCAGCAGCGCGCGCCATTATCTGGTTGCAGATTCATTTACTCGGAGCAGGTGTCGTATCGGACCTACTCTCCTTTATGGACGAATGTGTGCAACAGTACCCACACTGCAGCGAGATTTCTGAGCAGCTAGCCCTTAGTGCAGCGAACGCGCTGGCACGCACACCGTTTTATCGCCGGCATCAGTTTGAAATCGCCATGACCCACCCTGCGCTTACCCGAGGGCGTCTGGGTCGAATACTTCAGGCACAGCCGATGAAATGGGCATCTTAGGTATAAAAAGCAAGCCCCAAAGTCAACCAAAAGCAATAGCCGGTCACTTTCTAGTGAACCGGCTATTTTCTTTCCACAATCCTGTACCTTATTGGTAGCAGCGCCAATCTTTTTCCTCACCGACTGCCACAATGGTTCCTACACCATTCTCGCATTGTGAGGCATTGTATCTCATCCAGGTATACCAGACAACGCTGAAGTGCGTACAGCGATCAGATGAAACACCCTTTTCACAGCGTCGAAACTCATTGTAAATGTTATGTACGGAGGTACTGTCATTAACCTCCTCACAGGTGGGGTTTAGCTTCTCTGTTTCACCACACTTCAGCCCCATGTGTCGACGGCCACGAGCTGGCAAGAATTCAATTTCAACCTGATCAATGTCCAAGAGAATCTGCTCGTACAGCTCATCCTGTTCTTTACTCAGTTCTACCAATTCGGCCTGCGGAACTGGCACCAGGGTAACATCATAGATCTGAGGCTCACCGCCAATGGTGTAACCAGAGTAGCGGCTTCCCGTAGCACTAGCTTCCAACAAATGCGGATCCGAAACCACGGCCTCCCAGTGCTCTTCGGCGTAGAATAGTACCTGTTCCAAAGCGGCGAAATAGGAAATCAATATAGGCTCACTCGTAGTTGGGGCGATCGGATCATCACCATCCACTGGCTTTTCACAGGCGAAGAAAAATGCGAAGAGACCAGTAATAAGTGCGCCAAACAAAACTCGATTCTTGGTAGTCATCATTGAAGGGTTTGAAAAGATGAATTATTCATGATTACACCACAAACATCCACTTTAAAACCAGGGCTTACCAGTTCAATTATTCTTGAGAATCGACTACTCTAATCCTCCACACGATGACTAAATCAGTGGGTAGCACCACCACAAACAACTAACTACCAACGCCTTAGGCAAACAAAACACTCGTACACAAAAATCAGACTTTCGCATCTCGATGCAATTCAATTGCGAAGTATAGAAATGCTTTATCCGAAATTAGTCCTGACTCGTCGAAGTATTCCGCAAGCTCCTTTTACTTCAGCGATATTACCAGACAAAGGAAGCTCAGCAGCTCACCAGGCTCGCTGAGAATCATCAATACACTTAGACAAGAATGAAAAATAAAGAGAATCCCAATTTGCCCCTGGCCATTGGCTTAGGAGTAGCAATTGGCACCGCGCTTGGCGTCGCACTGGATAATATCGGTCTATGGCTACCCATTGGCATTGCCATCGGAGCGGGTCTTGGCACCACGCTGGGCAACCAACAAGCAAAGGACAAGGACGCCGAATAGAAGCAAACAAAAACAACCTTCAAATCATGGGAAATAAAAAAGCAGGCCAAGGAATGGCCATTGGAATTGTGATCGGAACCTTGATAGGTGTTCTGACGGGAAACATGGGCGTTTGGCTGGCCATTGGAGTAGCCTTAGGGGCAGGCATAGGTAGAGTAATGGTTCAGCGAGAGGAGGAAGAAGAAAATCCAAACTAAGATCGACGCCCTAAAAAGCAAAAGGTAGAAGGAACGCCATCCCTCTACCTTCTACCTTCTACCTTCTACCAAGGTACTACTCCTCTTCCCGGTACTTCTCGAACCAGGCTAAGGTGTGAGATATTTTGGTAATCAAATTACTTGGCCGAGCGGCAATGCCGTGGCTCGCTCCAGGAATCTCCACCAGGACCGTCTCAATCTGACGTAGTTTCAAAGCATGATAGAGTTGCTTCGACTCACTCGGAGGTGTACGGAGGTCGTTCATGCCCACCATTACCATAGTAGGGGTCTCTATATTTTCCACTAAGGACAAAGGTGAGAACCGCCAGTAATCCTCTACATTCTCCCAAGGCTGTCCTTTGATGCGATAGTTAGCGTAGCCGTAGTAGTTATCCGCAACTAAAGTCTTACTGATCCAGTTTACTACTGGCTTGGCTACTACAGCAGCCCGGAAGCGATTATTCTTACCAATAATCCAAGCCGTCATAATACCTCCTGCACTACCACCAGTAACGTAAAGATGGTCTTCATCCACTAGTCCTTCGTTAAGCAGGTAGTCAACGCCATCCATCACATCTTGGTAGTCTTCGCCTGGGTAATTGTGGAACAGCAAATTGGCAAACTCCTCGCCATAGCCCGTACTCCCCCTAGGGTTTGGGTAGAAAACAATATAACCTGCCGCTGCATACAACTGCATCTCCGCCGAGAAACGAGCACCGTAATTGAGAATCGGGCCACCATGGTTTTCAACCAGCAGTGGATATTTCTGCTCCGGATCGTAGTTTGGTGGCTTAACAATCCAACCCTGGATAGTACGATCATCAAAGGTTGACTTATAGCGAACCTCTTCTACTTCGCCCAAATTGCGGTGAGCAAGTAGATCAGCATTCAGCGCGCTTAGCACTTTAGGGGTACCGCCACCAGTAGATACCATCGCTAAGGTCGCTGGCTCGCTGGTTGTGGTATGCGTGTAAGCAATCATACCGTTATTGGACAAGCTAAACGAGCCACCAGGATAAGGCCGGCCAATAGAAGTACCACCTAAATTGGCAGCTACATCTCTCATCTTCCCATCTGTACCCAGGTAGGCAATCTTAGTGTCACCCCAATCATCATAGGTAATATACAAGCCGTTACCATCAGGTGCCCAACGGAAACTACCGATCGTACGATCTAGATCGCCAGAGATCAGGCGTTGATTACTACCATCAACATTCATAAGGTGCAAACCTGCTACCTGGTAGGCCTGAACTTTATCTTCATAACTCCGGTAGGCGATGGTCTTGCCATCAGGAGAAACAGCAGGACTGTTGTCTGGCCCTTGGCGATCTGTGAGTGCGGTGATTGTTCCATCCGCTACGCGCAGTTGGTACACTTCACTATTACGGAAATCGTACTCCCAGTCCTCGTTGCGGTTGGCAGAGAAGTAGATATTCTCACCATCTGGCGACCAGGACAAAGAACCACCGTGGTTAAAATCGCCACTGCTCAACTGTCGTGCGGTACCACCTTCAGCGGGTACTACAAAGATGTGCGTAAAGCCTGGGCTCAGATAGCCGCGGCCATCAGCTTCGTGCTTTAAACGATCGGTAATCCGCGGACTGTTGGCCCACTTAGCACCCTTAGGCTTAGGAGGCATTTTGGCAATAACTGGTGGTGGTGAATTGACCTTCATCGTAAAAGCAATAGATTGCCCATCCGGTGACCAGCTCATGTTTGAAGGGCTATTCGTCAAATGGGTGAGTTTTGCCAGTTTACCGCTACCTACCCAGTAGACAAAGATCTCAGAGCCCGCACTTGTGCCACTCACAAAAGCAATACGATCTCCACTAGGCGACCAGCGCGCGGAAGACTCACTACCCTCACGGCTGGTTAGTTTTTGATGGTTACCTCCATCGGCATCCATCATCCACAATTGACCAGTAGACCGATCCTTCATAATATCAAACCCAGTGCGCCGGTATACTACCATAGACCCATCAGGAGAGATTTGAGGATCACGGACATGCTCTAGTTCAAACACATCCAGATAGGAAAAAGCAGGCTGGTCCTGTGCCAGCAAGAAAAGGCTAGCCGACAGGATACAAGCAATAGTAAAAATTCCACGGAAGACCATAAACGATTCGATTTGGTACGAGAACCCTAAATTAATAATAATGGGAGCATGCAGCGAAATTCGATGAGAGCAGGTTCTGCCTTTATCAGCTCAACCAACTTGCAAAATGAAGAAGCATAACATTTCCCTTTATCTAATAATCACCCTCATCCTGGTTTGTTCGTCAATCGAGCAATTGATCGCTCAAGGCAACAGCTTATTCAGTGATGAGGTGTTACATGAAATTCGGTTCACGAATGTGGATACCTCCTTCTTCATTCAAAGCAAGGACTACCAGATGGTGACTGTCAGTATTGATGGTACCACGATTAGTGACATTGGTTTTCGGAAGAAAGGAAATATCTCTGCCTTTCACCCCAATAACAAGGTGCCATTTAAAATCAAAACCAACCGCTACGTAGACGGCCAGTTGTATGATGGCATCCGGGAGTTCACGCTTCACAATAACTTTCAGGACCCCTCTATGCTCCGCGAGAAACTCACCTATGATTTACTAGAAGACTTGGATCTTTATAGCCTGCAAACGGCCTTCGCCAAAGTTTATATTAACGAACAGTGTTGGGGGCTCTACACACTGGTAGAAGCCAAAGATGAGCTCTATCGTCGAGCATTTGGTGATGATGACGGGTCTGTGTTGGAAAGCTTGGATTTTGGATACATGTGTTACGAGGGCCCTAACCAACAAGACTACTATAACGACCTCTTTGAAGATTACGACTACATACTCGACAACGGTAGTGAGGCCCTGGCATGGGAACACTTTCCTAGCATGTTGGAGGTAGCCAATAACACCCCAGCGGATCAATATGTAGATGTTGTCAGCGAGCAGTTAAACATCACCGACTTCACCAAATACCAAGCGGCCAATGTGTTCTTGCTCAACTTTGATAGCTACATCGCTTTTCTTGGCAACCAACTGTACTACTACGAAGAAAGTACTGGTATTTGGCAGGTTATCCCTTGGGACTTCAATGCCAGCTTTGGCCTCTGGAATACTAATCAAAACAATCCGTCCGACTATCCAATTTTGCCCAATTCCATTACCAATGGATGTATCGGTGAGCATATTCCTAATGTCCCGGAGCTAAGGGCAATTTACCTCAACACCCTTTGCGACCTGGTTAATACGTACAGCTCGCCCAGCGCCCTTGCCGAACGTGTTGAACATTGGTCCGATCAAATTCAGGAAGCCGTGTTGACGGATAGCCGCAAAGCCTTTGACAACGCCATCTTTGAGACCGCGCTTGGCGACACATACTTTTCACTTCCGTGGGAAGGAAATGTTCCTGGTCTGGCGGCCTTCGGTGCTGATCGGGCGGCAAAGGTCCAAGCAGACCTTATGGATATTGGCCATGAGTGTACAATCACAAGCACCACAAACATTCCACAAGAGGACCTTCAAATAAGCTTATACCCTAACCCATCATCCGACCTCCTTCGGATCACTGTGAATTCTGCGATCACCATTGAGCATAGTCAAATATTCGCCAGCAACGGTCAATCCATGCAGCAATGGGATGGGCATCGTACGGAAGTAAATATCTCTGAACTGAAGCCCGGTATTTACTTCATGAAGTTTTTCACGACTTCTGGCGAGTACAGCACGATTAGGTTTGTAAAGCAGTAATGCGAAGATATCAGGGAGGCTATTTACAGTAAACAAAGGGTGTTTTCCAAAAAAGTCGTGTGCGGGGGTAGGTCTTTCTTAGACACAACGGTCTTAATTAGGTATTGGGCTACGATTATGCATACCTCTTTAGCTACCATAATCCTACCTCACGGATTTACAAGCAAAAAACATGTACGATGGTTAAAAGATTGACACTCTTACTCTGTATTCTCTTTCCTTACCTAATAACCGCACAAACGCTACCGCTCGAAGTCAACCTGACAGAAGAAGGACGCCTCATTCATGGTGGAAACCCTACTGAAGGGCTTTACAACCCAGCTAATGTTCACAAATTGGAAATCACCCTCACGGAGCCAAATTGGTTCGCATTGATGGACGGCACCGGCGGACCAAACGGTGATCCTGGAGAGAGCTTAATCGGTACGCTTACTTTCAATGACAGCCTGGTGCTTGATAGTGTTTTGGTCAGCATCAAAGGACAGACTTCTGACTTTCAAAACAACTCCGAGAAGAAATCCTTCAAGATTGAGATCGACGAGCTCGTTGATCAGGATTTAATGGGCTACGACAATCTGAACTTAAACTGTGGGTTTCAGGATCATTCCAGTATGAGAGAGGTCCTCTACTACGACATATCAAGATCATTTGCCCCCGCCTTAAAAGGAGCCTTTGTACATCTCTACATCAATGGACAATACTGGGGCCCCTACAGCAACATTCAGCAAATCGAAGGCCGGTATATCCAGGAATGGTTCACCGATAATGAAGGGACCCGATGGCGTGCGGTCACCCCAGATGATGTAAATACCGGTGGCCCCGGCGGACCTGGGGGGCCAGGTGGCATGTTCGGCACTGGCGTTTCATCTCTCAACTATAACGGTCCAGACTCAACGGATTATAACGAGAACTACACCCTGAAGAAAACGAGCAAGGATAATCCCTGGGAAGACCTCATCGCAGTCTGCGATGATCTCAACACCTTGCCCATATCCGAGTTATACGACGGGCTAAAAGCATCTTTTGATATTGACCGAGCACTTTGGATCCTTGCTCAGGAAGTTGTCTTCGTAGATGACGATAGCTATATCCACAAAGGTGGAATGGACTACTACGTGTATTGGGATAATGCCACCAATCGCCTATTCCCCCTAGAAGTGGATGGCAATTCTGTACTGGCTAGCAACCACATTACCTGGAGTCCGTTTTATCACGAAACAGATGCGCGCTACCCGCTTTTGAATAGGCTTCTACAAAACACGGAAGTACGGCAGCGATATCTTGCTCACCTCAGAACAATCTTACGAAGCCATTTCCTAGAGGATGAAATCCACGATCGCATTGATGTCTTCGCAGCGCTTCTAGATCAAGGCGTACAGGATGACCCCAAAAAAATCTACTCCTACAACCAGTTCGTCAATGGTGTGCAAACGCTAAAAAATCTAATTACCGATCGTATCGAGTACTTGGAAGCACACAATGAAATAAATCGTCAAGGGGTAAGCATTGCTAATCTCGTGATGGAAACCAGTGCTGGTGTGGGTCTTCCGCCTCAAGCCAACGAAGAAGTCCAAATCACCGCTGAAATCGGTGCTGATGCGGAAACAGTTATGCTCTACTACGGTACCGGGCTGGATGGCGTATTCGAAAGAACGCAAATGTTTGATGACGGCCTACATGGTGATGAGCTTGCTGGTGACAACATTTACGGTGCCCTCATCCCTGGCCATCTATCGGGCAACTATGTTCGCTACTACATCGAAGCCATCAAAGATGATGCATTCTCCACTGCTAGCTACTTCCCAGAAGGCGCAGAGCACGACGTATTTATCTACCAGGTAGCACAAGCCGTGGTACCGTCAGACGATGTCGTGATCAACGAATTCATGGCCGACAATGAGGCTAGCGTAGCCGATGGCGCTGGCGAGTACGATGATTGGATCGAGCTGTACAACAAAGGAACAGAGCAGGTGGATTTAACCGGCTATTACCTATCGGACAATGAGGGTGATATTACCAAGTGGCAATTTCCGGACGGTACGACCATTGCACCAGATGGCTACCTCATCATCTGGGCAGACGAAGATGAAGATCAGGTCGGCGGAGGTGAACTGCACGCTGACTTCAAAATCTCCGCTGGTGGTGAAGAACTACTCCTTGTGGATCCGGACCTACAGATCATTGACGCTATCTATTTCGATGAGCAGACGGAAGACTTGAGCTTTGCCCGAATGCCGAATGGCACAGGTGGTTTTGAAGAAACCGAACCCACGTTCAACGCCAATAACGAAGGCATTACCAGTACTACTTCTATTGAAGAAAACCGTGTCCTGTTAATTGCCCCAAATCCAGCTCGAACCCACTTCATGGTGAGACTGGAAGGTGAGTTTTCGGAAAGCCTCGATTTCACGCTATGGAACGCCGCTGGCCAATTGATCCAACGACAGAACATCGGCAACAATGCACAAATAGACTTACAAGGAGTTAATGCCGGCGTTTATTTCGTCATCATAACGGACCTTGAGCAAGGCCACAGCTATCATCAAAAGGTGGTGGTATCAAAATAGCTTCCCAGGGGTGTAGAAGCGCTGAAAAGGTGTTACTTGAGCACAATCTCAGGTAACACCTTATCGGGATTTAAGCAATCCAAAAGTCTTTTGATTGAGAAGCCAAAAGCAGGAATTTACTTTTAGTTAACTTGCGGCCCAGTTATTTCTTCGTTCATGATTGATTTATCGCTGTTTCAGGCCAATGTGGCCAATCCCACCTTTATCTCTACTGCTTACGCCATGCTATTGGCGTTCCTGCTAGGTTGCCTACTGGCCTTTACTTACGAAAAGACAACGGCAGAAATTCGACTCTCTCACCACTTCCTCCAAGCGTTAATTCTCGGGGCTATTGTGGCGGCGACGGTCATGCATGCCATTGGCGATAGTCTTGCCCGAGGCTTAGGGATGCTAGGCGCTTTGGCGATCATTCGCTTTCGCACGTCTATCAACAATCCTCGAAATATCATCTTCATGTTTGCGGCTCTGGCTACGGGTATTGCCTGTGGCGTATACGGCTTCAATGCCGCCTTTGCGGGAGTCTTGTCTTTCTGTGGAGCAGCTTTCCTATTGCGCTATTCGCCCTTCGGCAAAACGCAGCTTCAGGGTAGTATCCGTTTCAAGAGAGACCGTATGGACCCCATGGATGAGAAAGAGATCGAGGCCATCCTTTTGGAGTTCTGCAAACGTATTGAACTTCGACAATTACAACTCTCTATCGAAGAGATAACCGAAAGAGAATTGTTTCGCTACGAGTACGTGACGGTGATGAAACCCGGCATGAAAGAAGAAGACCTCTTGGAAAAACTACTTGCTACACGTATTCTTTTTGACGTTCGCATCAGCCGCAAGCAGCAAACTGAAGTGCTATAATTATGAAGATCAACCCAGTCTATATCATCATGGTGCTTGGTTTGCTAATTCTGGTGCCATTTACTCGTCATCTACAGCAACGCCCTACTTCCTTTTATGGCATCGCTGAAAATCAAGATTTGGATCTCAGTCTTGAATATCCAGTACAAGTAAAAGCTGTTCACATTAAGGAAGGCCAGAGCATCACTAAGGGGCAAGTATTAGCCGTTCTACAACGCAACGATATTCCCTACCAACAAGCAACACTTGGCCAGGATCAGAAAAGACTTCTATCCGAGAAAAATGAGCTACTAGCTAGCCAGCAAGCTGACCTCCGTCAAGTCAATCAGGAACAGCAAGATGCCCTGTTTCAAATCGACAATGAGATTAGCAGCTTGGAGGCTCAACTAGCACGCAACAGCACGCTACTTGAAGGTTTAAACAGCGTTGAAGGAACAAAGCCTGCACCCGCAGCGAATCCGGAAATCGAGGCGCTGAAGGCCGAACGCACAACAGTTGCCGCTACCTTTGACACCCAACGCCAGAATATCCGGCAGGAGGTGGCTGCTCGCCTACAGTCATTGGAAACTCGCCTGCAGCAGATCACTATTGAACAGCAGGAAATCCAACGACAAACGGAGGAACTGGAGCTTCGCGCTCCTAAAGATGGTATCGTCGGCTCAGTGAATTTTGTACCCGGCGAACAGGTTGCTACAGGTGAAACTATCCTCAACATTTACCAACTGCACCCCAACCAGGTAACCACCTACATTCCCGAAGGTCAGCTCACTGATCTCCAGATGGGTGACGGCTTAGCGATTTCTTCTCTACAGAACCCCGACTACACCATCACGGGTACAATAATTGGTCTGGGAAATAAGATCCGGGAACTTCCAGTACGAATGCGCCGTGACCCCGCCGTACAAGCTTGGGGCCGAGAAGTGCTCTTGGACATCAACGAAACCAATAAGCTCATGCAAGGCGAACGTGTATTGGTGGAACAAATACTAGACTAGACTATGCCCTTCCTCCTTCGACTGCTTATAGGCCTCGGGCTTGGGCTCTTTTTGACGCATTTGGCCATTGCCCAATCCTCCACGACTAACGACATCCTCAGCTCTGCCTGGCAGGATGATCGACTGCGGGCATACCAGCGGGAACTGGACTTCTTTGGTGACACTAAGGCCTTGCGTATCCCTACTTTAGAAGAACTTGAATTCCGAACGGAAACACATGAATTTAATCCGGCGCTACAAGAGTACGCTGTCCGACTACAGTTTAACTCCCGTCGCCAGATTCGCGTGCAACAGCGGGTGAATCAAAAGGAGTTTAGCCTCCGTCAGTTGCAAAGAGAGTCCTATCTCGAAGAGCTCCTCTTTAATCGCTACCAGCTGCTGATCGAGATGTACTTCCAGCAGAAACGACGAAGCCTCTTACAAAACGAAAAACCTATCCTGGCCGACCTGGAACGTGTAATCCAAACTCGCATCCAGGAAGAAGGAGAACGCCACTACGACGACTGGCTAGAGCTGGAAGATGAGCAGATGCTCCACCAGCAAGAAAATCAACTACTGGACCAACAGGCCTTTGCCGCGCGTCAACAATGCAGTCGCTGGTTGGACCAGACTATGGATAGTCTCATCACAGCCAACTGGCCTGATGTTGAGCAACTAGAACGCAACTGGCAGCAGTGGCAAAATGACACGCTCATCCTTCCGCTATCAGTTCAGGAGCAACAGCTTAGCAGTAGCCTTGCAGGTTTGGAATTAGAGGCTGAACAGGCCGAAGAACGTAATCGGCTCAACTTCCTCCAACTGCGCTACCGTGGCGAAGATCAGGAACGCATTCTTCGCGAGCAGGTCACCATTGGTGCTGGTGTAACGCTACCCTTCCGGTCTGCCAATAGCGTGAAAGAACAATACCTCCGGTTGGAACAGCTGGAAGAACAAAATCAAGAAATAGAGCGCCGTCGCGAATGGTTGGAAGACTTACGAGCAGCCGAGGTAACCATGGCTATCGCACTGGAACAGTACCGCAACTTAGAAGCTGCCCTTAATGAGTATGACGAGCGCTTTAGTGCTAACAACCTAAGTCAGCGCGGTATTACTCGACCAGAAGTCTATCTACAAGCTGCCCGTGGCCGATTGAAGCGTAGTGAGCGGCTACTAGCGCAAGAACAGCAACTGTACGAATCCTATCTAGACGTTCTCCTCCTTTCTGGCAGACTGATTGCTCGCCCATACCGAAATTGGTTGAGTGGCTTGGAAGAACCATTGGCACAGTAGGAATTCCGTTTCTTGTAGCAGGAAAAAACATTAAGCTCTTCGCCGTGAGGATTTCTGACGCAAAAAGTATGATTGCCTCCGCTAAACTTAGCGCAGCTCCCCAAACATGGTTAGACCTAGGATGTGGTTCAGGCACTTTTACGGTAGCACTAGCGGAATTACTGCCAAATGGAAGTCGAGTAATGGGCATTGATCGTAATGCACAGCAGCTTCCTGAGCAGAGCGCCAATGGGGTCAATATTTCCTTTATTCGTGCTGATTTTACAGCGGACATGGAAGTCGAAAACTTTGATGGCGTGCTGATGGCTAATTCCCTCCACTACATCCCTAATCAAAGTCAGTTCCTTGATTTGCTCATTTCCCGCATGGATCAGAATCCGCAATTTCTGTTCATTGAATATGACACCGATGCTGCCAATCCTTGGGTGCCATATCCTATCACTTACGTCAAAATGGAGCAGTTGTTTGCGGATAAGAACATGACCGTTACAAAAATCGGAGAGCGCCCTTCCTTATACGGAGGTAGAAAGATGTATGCAGCTCAAGCACTTTAATTGTTATCCTTTCCGCTGGCGCCACCATTTCAGGGCGCGGTAGAGTATAGAATTACTCATTTGAACCCGGCTATATGCGTGGCGCTGAGCACCGAACTGCTCTCGAATAGCTGCAATAGCGGGAATCATGCTCCCTTCAAAATCGAAGGTTCGAATACCACGCTCTTGAGCAAAATCAATAGCCTGCGCAATCAACCAGATACCTGAACCACTACGACGCAAGGCCGGATCATCTCCAGACAGGTGATAGTAGGCTACCTCATCACTCCACATCAGATAAGAAACAGAATGGGTTTGCCCCTCGGCGTCAACTGCAGCAAATATTTGGCGACGGCCCTGCTTTTCCAATGCTTCATCATGCCGCTTAAGCGCAGCAAAGGAATAGGGCAGGTTTAAGCCCTGCCGCTCAAAGCTTAAAGCACTGATCGCATGAAATTGCTCAAGGTCATAGTCTAGTCGAAGCTCCAATTGTTTAGCAGCCTTGCGAATATTCCGTCGCATATTACGGTTAAGCCCTTCCTCCCAATTAGCTACTTTGGACAGTTGAATTTGATGGGTATAATGGCTTAAACTCCGGTATTTCTTCGGAAGGCTAGACACCACTGCTTCTGCCTCCGGACTAAACTGCTGATCTAAACCAGCCAGCGCTGGCATTGCTTGGCACAGTTGCGAGCATACCTCTGCCAGTTCATCAGAGGATAAACCTGGGCGGTAAACAATACCCATATACTTGGTAAAATGGGGCATCGTGACGTACCGCAGGCCAAAGCGTTGTTTCAGGAAATAAGGCCAGGCCGCTACCGCTTGGTCATCTCGCAGAAGCGTTACCGCATGCCATTCTCCATCCGTACAGACGGAATCCAAATACCAGGGTTGGCAACACAGTGGGAGGCCTGAAGTGTTTTGGCAAAAAGATGCGTAGGTACTCCGTTCATGGCTAACCGCCCAAACCATTAGCTCGGTAGCACTGACTGTAGGAAGTGGATCAGCAGACGGACGCCATAGCCGGTGGCCGCCTTTCCTTTACCATAAGAAGTATCGCCAAATGCAGTACCTGCAATATCCAGGTGAGCCCAAGAAGGATGCTCATCCGTAAAGAACTGCAAGAATTTAGCTGCCGTAATTGCTCCTGCAACCGGACGCCCGCTAAAGTTCTTAATGTCGGCTACATCTGACTTCATATCATCCCCATACTCTTCCCAGATTGGAAGGCGCCATACGCGTTCGCCACAAACTTGACCCGCTTGCTCGATATGATGAGCTAATTGATCGTCGTTACTGAACAGTGCCGCAGCATGGTAGCCGAAAGTGCGCACACTGGACCCAGTCAACGTAGCCAGGTCAATGACTACCTGGGGCTCGTGCGTACGAATGATATAAGACAAGCCATCGGCCAGAATAAGTCGGCCTTCTGCATCAGTATCTATGATTTCGATGGTCTTCCCGCTGTAGGAATTGATCACATCACTAGGCTTGACGGCATTGGCATCCACGGCATTATCCGTAGATGGAACAGCTGCTATCAAGTGGATCGGCAACTTCAGTCTTGCAGCAGCTTCCATGGTGCCCAATACCGCTGCAGCTCCGCCCATATCACTCTTCATGTAGTGCATATTGGTGGAGGGCTTAAGCGAAAGGCCACCGGTATCGAAAGTCACACCTTTGCCAACCAAGCCAATTTTAGGTAGGTGGTCCTTGGCGTCCGCTTCGCCTTTATATTCCAGGATCATGAATACTGGTGGCTCTGGGCTTCCTTGGTTGACGGCCAGCAAGCCGCCCATTCCAGCTTCTGTAATTTGCTCTTTGTTCCAGACGGTGGCAGAATAACCATACCGCTTGGCTGAAGCCTTTGCCCAGTCGGCTAGATTTTGTGGGTGCTTATGATTCGCTGGTGCGTTCACCAAGCCCATGATTTCCGTCTGCGCCTGCGCTATGATAAGTCCACGTTCAGCTCCTTGCTCCAAGCTAGAAGCGTCCTTACGAGCGCTCACTATGGTCAATTCGAACTTAGGGTCAAATACAACTCGATCGGTCCCATTGCTGGTTTTGTGCATGCCAAGCACGTAGCTTCCCTGCCAGAGACCATTCACCGCTGCCTCGCAAAGATCTGACTCAACAGCAGCATCGCCGGCGTAGTGTTCTAATAGCAAGCAGGATCGCAATGAGATGAGATGATGGTGCTTACTCGCTAACAGAATAAAAGTCTTTAGCACCTTTCCGAAATTGGTTGTCTTTCCCAAACCAAGCAAAATAAACCTGCCTTTATTAGTAGCAAGGGGTAAAACCTCTCCATGATTAGCTCGAAAACAGGTCAGTAGATCTTCGCTAGATAAACCGCTTAGCTTAGATAGCCATCCCCAGTTCTTGGCGCTCACCTCGCCTGCTGCTGTATCCTGGGCCAGCGGAATAATGATAGTCTGCTTAGTGTTAGTTGGAATGTCGCTTTGAAACAGTGTCTTCATACGGTGCTTTTTGGGATTCTAGGATTTGTTTCTCGAATGGGGAAAGAATAACCAGCTTAGCGCGGGAGAAAACTCCTCTCCCCAACGGGCTTCATTATGCTCTCCGTTTGGATCAATAGAGAACATGAACTCCGGCTGTACATCTCCACTTTTTCGCTCTATTGCCTTTTTTAAACGGCGTAAATTCGGAACCATTGTTTCACTCTCCTTCCTTCCACCATAGAGGTAGACTCTCCCCGTATACGGATGTTGGAAGTTTAGGAGTTGAAATGGGATATTCGGCGTCACCCAAAGAGAGGGTGAAAAGATCATGAGACGGCCGTACACCTGTGGGTACATCATACCGGCATAGATGCTAATTAAGCCCCCCATAGAACTACCACCAATACCCGTATTGTGGCAATCGGCAAGCGTCCGATACTTGCTATCAATGTAAGGTTTAAGAACCTCCGCCAGAAACCGCACATAGGAACGCCCCTGCCCCTTACCAAACTGGGTAGTGGCACTCGTTGGCGTAAACTCAACGATTCGCTTATCCATCGCATGATCAATCGCCACCACGATTACGTCTCCTCGGCCCTCAGTCTGTAGTTGCGCCAGGCGCTTATCCACAGCCCAGTTACCATAAGGAGCATAATCATCAAATAGGTTCTGGCCATCTTGAAGATAGAGTACTGGATATTGACGATCGCTCTCGTAATAATCATGCGGTAGAAGTGCCGCAATCCGACGGGTTCGGATATTTTCCGGTAGCTGGATATCATCGTCCAGCACTTCAATAATCGGAAGGTATTCAGTAGGATAGTTAAAGGCGTTCTGCTTCCAACGATCAACGGTGTCCACCGTTTTTTCCTGACTCCGGGAGACTACTCGATTAGGACGATCCTGCCCACTAGCATCAAGCTCCACATGATCCCAACTGCCACGAGCATATTTATATTCCAGTACTTCCGGGAGGGTATCCAGCGGGAGGTAGAGTTGATAGTGCCCCTCCCCTATTGGCCGCATACGAAAGGCCTCATCGGCAACGCGCCACTGATTAAAATTGCCTACCACGTAGATGTTGCTATCGTTGTCTGTAGTAGTATGCAATTCAAGCGTAAAGGTGCTTCCCGTACTGGCCGATTCGCTGCTTGCCATATCTGGTTTTCGTAAAGTCCACAAAGATACGGTTTTCGCTTATGTGTACTAGCATCTTGTTTCGAAAGGCCGTATTTTTATAAGAAATGCTATGTCGCGCCATCTGAGCCCGCTCCTCCAGCTTCTTCTCCTTTTTGTGTTCGCTATTTTCTGTGTGCTTTGCTACCGCACTTGGCTAGCACCAGAGTACTGCGGAACGACTAATTTTACTTGCGGGACCGTAGGGCCGAAGGATAATGTCCCCACCTATTTGGAAGCAGAATATGAGCAGGGCAAAACCATCTTCCGGAATAATTGTGCTGCTTGCCATGCCGGTGATATGCGCACCTACCTTACCGGCCCTCCCCTAGGCGGTAGCGAAGAACGTTGGGCAGAACATGGTGGCAAAGAGGCACTTTATGCATTCACCCGCAACTCGCAGGAGATGATCAATGCTGGCACGAATACACGTGCTAATCAGCTCTGGGAAGAATGGGCACCTACCGTAATGAATAGCTTTCTCAATCTGACAGATGAGGAACTGGATGCCCTCACCATTTACATAGATGAAGTCCATACCTATCATTCCCGCGGACAAGATCCGTAGAAGAGGAAGTCAGAAATATTAGTACCAAAAACAGAATGCTCTCCCATGCTCGATCCTTATTCAGAGAAATACAAAAAGCTCAAGGAAAAACTGATCAACGATACGCTCTCTTCCTCTATACACTTTAGCTTCTGTAACAAGCTGGAGGAAGTCTATCAATGTAAGGTCTTAGACTGCGACTTGACCAGGATGCAACATAACCAGAAGCTACGGTTGGAGATTTTCGTCTTTGATCAGGCGGATCGCGCCAAAATCAACATCAACGAATGGGACCAAATTGTGCATCACAATATCGACGAACTTAGAAATCAGTACAAAGATGAGATCAATCGTAATCCAGCGTTACAAGAGCTCATGGGTTACTTGAATGTGAGCGAAGCAGAGATTGACGACTTATTCATCATTCTTAGTCCATTCATTCCCTGCCTAAGGTGGGATTTGAATATCAATCTAGATAAAGACACTGAAGCCACTTTTTTCCAGCAGTTTCTCAGTGATAATGACTTTCGAATTCTTAAAGAGTTTGAAGTAGTCGTATTGCTTTCCAACGCACAAAACCTAACGGAAATCGAACAAGGTGGGCTACAGGAGACCATCCAAACGAACTACGTAAAACTACTAGACAGCACCAGCCCCATCAAAGGCGCTTTTGCGAATCACCACATCCATATTTACTTCGAGGAGGAGGAGCATTTCTATAGCACCTATGGTAATTTGAGGAATTTTCTGAATTGAGATTCGACCTCAAATTCATTTTCTACCACCTTAGGCCTAAAAAATTTAATCGACTCAAAATCAAACACTTACCAACCCTGTCCATGCTTTGTCTATAGCCTAAATTAGGAATCGGGGGCGTCTTGCGGATACATTTGGTTAATTCGATAATTAAACCGACCGATCGATGTATTCTCTTAATCCTTTTTCACTTCACAAGTTTTCTATTCTTCTTTTCAGTACTGTCCTCTTTTGCTTTTTCAGCTGCAGCGAACCCGAAGATGATATCCTCCCTCCAGGTGATGGAGAGATTGAAACGGGTTCTGGTATTTCAGCTTCCGAGCTCAATGAATATCCTGGAGATCTAGGCTTACTCATTGACACCAGAAACATTGCTAAAAAGGGATATTACCCCACTACCGTAATCGTCGATTTTGATGCCACAGAAGGGGATTACGACCAAGAGGTCTCAGTAGACCCCTACACAAATATTGCTACGGTATCCATTCCCGTTACTTCCTTATCAGAAGAGGCTGAAGCAGAATTACGCAATGGCGTTCCGTTGGAATACCGCATCGAAGCTGCCGGTGGCGAACTACTCGAAGAAGACGCCATCAGTATTATCCCTTTGCGAGAAAATGGAACCAAAATCATCGCTACAGCAGACGCCTTATCCTATGCCGATGAGACCTTTGTAATGACCGAAGGCATGCCCTATTTTCTACAGACGGTAGATGCAAATGGTAATTTCTCAGATAATGTCGTCGAAAAATCTGCTGGCGCCGAAGGTAATGTAACCCGCCTTTATGAGGACTATTCAGCTTTCCGGGCTTCTTGGTCGAATCATCAATACTATTTCCAGGCACACCCTGGACAAGAGAACGTTTATTCGATTTATTCTAAGCATACCAATCGCTATCTAGGTATCGACGATAGTTGGGCCGGAACCTTTTACCAATCTGGCTCCGTAGGTTACCCGATGGATCCAGCTGCCATTTCGTCTGACCTTAAGCTCAGTATCCAAAGAGCTGAAAATGGTTTCTTCACCATCCATGACAGAAATGGAGATCCACTGCGAAGATTCGAACAAGCAGGGGAGAAAGCATTTTGGCGGACTACTGGCGCTAACCCTGTGCAGTACTTCCGGATTATTGCGCTAGATATAGAATGGGAAGTAACCGAACTGAGCACCGAGCATCAGGAGCCAATTTATCCAGCAGCTGAAACCACCTTTGGTTTTAACAGCACACTGATCAACTGTGGCAATGGTTCATTGGAGCAAGAAGTAGGCATTGAAAAGACCGTAACGACCACCTATACCGTCGGATTTGAAGAAACGATCGGTTTGAGCAGCCGGGCGACTACTAGTCTTGAAGCAACCGTTGGCGCTACAGCTGAGGCGAGTTTCTTTGGCAGTGGTGGCTCGGTCTCAGCCGAAGTAAGTGCAGGGCTAGAGCTTTCAGTGGAAGCTAACCAAACGAGTACTATCAGTAGCGAAAACTCCACTAGCGAAGAGAACACTTTCTTCTCCAAGCGTACAGTGACCGTACCTGCCGGTAGTGCCTCGCTGGTTTACGATGCTTACCAAACCTACTCGAATGTGCAGATCCCATTTGTTAAGCGTTTCCGCGTCCGCGGCAATCAAATTGACCCAAATAACAATGCTGTGATCGTGGCTCTGACTGGTGCGGCAATCAATACCCAGTTCAGTTTCGTAGGCTTTGACGGAGTAGTGACGGCAATCGGGCCAGATTATATAGAAATCACCGTTCGTGGCACCACTCGCCTTGATAATATCGTGCAGGCGCAAAGTGAGGTGCGGGACGTCCCATCTGATTGCAACTAATTTGCCAGATGCAGCTTTCCGGCATCACAGCCTTTACAACATAAGCAACACCCCAGTTCTGTCATGTCCAGGACTGGGGTTTTCCTGTCTAAGTGGCGAGAATATCATGAGTAAGGAAGTAAATTAGCCGAGGATCTACAACAGTCATTCATGCCCGATATACTTAGGAAGGTAAAAATCGTAGAAGTCATCAATCACATTGAGTACGAAGCGCAAGATGTATTGAATCAGGAATCTATTAAGGTGGAGATTAAGGGAAAAATTCGGATGAATTATATCCTACTCCCGGTGGGTGCAGTCGTCTTTGTGGTAACGACGGAAGATGCTCCAACTTCTGGCCGGTTAATTCCGGAAAAAGACATATGCTTCAGCAAGCGCAATGAACACCTCTGTCAACAAAAACGTGCTATTGAGCAGGAAGAGGACGCTCGCTCCAATAACTAGTCTCCGTAAAACAACTCATCTCTCCTTTCTCGTTCCTCTATTTCGTGCTCGTGAACTGACTAATTTCCCTATCTTGGATTGTCATGTTACGCCAGCTAACACCAATACTGCTCTATCTTTTCTGGTGCGGAATCGCCCCCTCTCTTTCTGCCCAGCAGTATAGTTATTTGCAATACCACACCGCATCGGATGCTCCTTTCGACCAGGTGTTAACAGTACTACAAGATTCAGCAGGTTTCATGTGGATCGGTAGCGAAAATGGGTTATACCGATTTGATGGAACGGAATTTGAGCCCTACAGCAGGCACACCCGGAGCCAGACCATTCATCAAATCCATGCCCGCGAAGATCACCTGTTATTCATCAATGACATCGGCATCCATAAGATCGACAAGCTCGCTGGACAACCAGTAGTTGAAGCCCTCTTAGAAGGCACCATCAATGAAGCGGATGACCTTCCCTTTTACCCCAATGATTTCATCTTGGGCCAAAGCGGAGAACTTTGGCTGTCGCAGTCCAATCATAGTGTCGGTCGTTGGCGTGAAGGTATTTTTGAAACGTACAGTTTTTCTCCATCTGACAAAGAACAGAAGCTAGCCATTCAAAAGGATGAGGCTGGGGGCATTTGGGTACTCAGTCCGCAAGATGGCCTGTTCTACTTTGATGAGGTCAGTAACAGCTTTGAGTCGAAGCTAGACATCCAGAATGGTCGCACGCTACTTGTACATGATGATCACCTTCTCATCGGCAATGATGCATTACGGGTCTATAGGATTCGAAACGGCCAGCCACGCTTGATAAAGACAATACGCTTAACGGAAGACCTGATCACGGCCATGCATCGAGATGAAGGTGGCCATTACTACATCGGCACGCAAAACGGCACCCTTTACACCTTAGCTGACTGGGATAAACCACTGCAAACTGTCTATGGAGCCAGTGAAGCACATCGGGTAGAAGAGCTAGACTTTGGTTCTGTTCATAGTATCTACGTGGCAGCCAATGACACCAGTACCCCAAAGTTGTGGATCTGTTCGGAGACAGGGCTTTGGTTGTTGCAAGAACGTTTTTTCGAGACCGTGGACAACTTGCCCATGATGAACCCGATCAACATTGCCTTGGGCAAGGATGGGAAAGCCTGGGCACCGATCAATTATCTCTTCGAGATTTCACCGCAGGACGGTGATTTCAATGCCCGCCCCATCCTAAATAACATCCAAGTCGCGTCGGTAGCGCAAGATCAAGCTGGTTTTCTCTGGGTAGCCACTTCTACTCCAAGTATAGAGTTATCCAAATATTCCGGCAATACCCTCGTCAAACGCTATGACGAGTTTCACGAGCGAGGCGAATCCATCTTCAACCTTTACCCGGATCGGCAGGGGAATCTTTGGTTCTGTCAGGCTCCCTTGAATAAACCCATCATTGGTCTGGCGAAAATCGATGCAGACGGAGCGGTCACCTACTACGACGAAACCAAAGGATTTTCCAGTCGTGTCTTGGCCGTCAATGAAAGTGTCCGTGGCGAAATCTATGCGGCCGGTATCGGTGAGGCTGGCTATTTATATCGCTATGATCCAAAAGAGGATCGTTTCGTCAATCTTAGTCCTCCGCTTCCATTTACCGCCATGCTCAATTTTGAGGTACACGACTTGACCGTGGATGACCGTGGAATTGTATGGCTTGCTACCACTGATGGGTTACTACGCTATGACGGCGAAAGAATCACCTTGATCCAGAATGATGTCCTGGGGCAGGAAGAAGTACGGGGCGTGACTCACTACGCTAACAACAACATTTGGGTCGCTACCGCAACGGAGGGGCTGGTTTTTCATCAGCAAAACACCTCGACTGTCTTGGGAGAGATCGAAGGCCTACCCGCTAAGATCATGGCCTATCGCTGCATTAAGACCGATGCAGAAGGGCGGCTTTGGGCCGGCACTGCCGAAGGGCTCGTCTATTCGCGAGGCAATGCCGCGACCTTACCCTATTCTCATCCTCCGAGAATCCGAAAAGCAACCGTCAACCGGAAGGATCTTGCCACCAACCAACAAGGTGTACTGACGGTAGGAAAAGGACAAGAACTTCAACTGTACCTGACCAATCTTTCCTATCCAGCTCGAAATGTAGAGTACCAATACCGACTCATGCTGCAAGAGGATCGGGATATTACGCTGGAAGAGTACCATTGGAATACGTTAGAAGGTGGAAATATCCTAGCCTTGACCCAAATGGAATTAGGTGATTATTACCTGGAACTGAGAGCCCGGCAGCCGGGTGGTTATCAGTGGAGTAATCCACTAGAAGTGCAGCTTAATGTTTTCCAAGCCTGGTATTTACAGCCGTGGTTTCTCTATGGAGCGATAGGTCTATTACTGGTGGGGATAGCTTACTATTTCCGTTTCTACGTAAAGCGACGTTTCAACCGGCTCCAGCAAATCTTGAACCGGTCGAACAGGGCATTGGCAGAAAAAGAAATTCAACTTCACCAGAAAATCCAAGAGTTCGAGGAGCAACAGGAAGAACTGGATCACGCCAATTCAAATATCCAGACCCTTGAGCTCTTCATCAAGCAAATGCCCCGCAAGGCGTCCTGGAACGACATCATCACAGCCATGGGCAAGGCCGTCAAGCAAGCGGAAGATATCAATGCCTTTGAGATTGCTTTCAAGGAAGGAAACGAAATAGTACACAAGGGCTATTCTGATCAAGAGAGAAGTGGTTACACTTTCAGGAGTAAACCGTTCAATAGTAAAACCAGCCTGACCTCTTGGGCAATGGGGAACAACAAGGAGGTACTCATCCACGACTTCGATACAGAGCACACCCAATACATCGATGAAAAGGCAGCTTATCGCTTTCAATCCTTGCTGTTTATTCCTTTCAATTTGGAAAACAATCAGCCCGTAGTACTCTGTGCCTACAGTATCGAAAAACGGCAGTTCGACAACAACGACTTGACGATGTTTCGGATTCTGGCCCAATTCATTTACTTCTCTATCCACGAGGAAATAAAGAAGGAGGTATGAGGAATTTCTGGATTTACTTGCTCATCCCCTTCTGCTGGTTCGGCAGTAGTCAATTGGCAACTGCCCAATCGGCGGATACTCTGACCGTCGGATTGTATCATAACCCTCCCTTCGTCATAAAGACAGCTGATGGCACTTTTGAAGGCCTGAGTGTAGAGCTATGGGAAAACATTGCCCAATCGGCGGGCCTCTCCTATCGCTACGAAGAATACTCCGACTTCATCGGCATCTTGAAGCGGCTGGAGTATCAAGATATCGACCTTACCATCAACCCGATGGAGGTGAATGATATGCGGGTGGACAAATTTGATATGACACAGCCATACTTCATCTCCAGTATTGGTGTGGCGATCCCCTATTTGAATCGATCACCGATCGCGGTGTTTATTAGCAATATCTTTTCGCTGGCGTTTTTGGAGATTATCCTATTGCTCATCTTCGTCATCTTCATCTTTGGGTTCTTCCTGTGGCTGGTGGAGCGTAAGCACAATAAATTCCAATTCCGTCCTGGCCTTTTGGGCTTATTTGATGGCTTGTGGTGGTCGGCAGTTACGATGACTACGGTGGGCTACGGAGATAAAGCTCCGAAGACGAACTGGGGAAAGGCCATTGCCATCATTTGGATGTTCACAGCCGTCATCATCATCTCCAGTTTCACTGCCGGCATTGCCTCGACCTTGACGATATCTGGACTGCAAACCGACATTGAGAATGCAGCGGATATTAGATTAGCAGAAAGCATCGCAGCGGTAGCCTCTTCCAATGGAGAATCGTACCTGCTGCAAGAGGAGATCCCGATTACAGAAACCTACTCCTCTCCTGTTCTGGCCTTGCGCGGATTAGCCAAAAAAGAGAATGATGTTTTGGTTTACGATCGCACCATGCTGCAGTACTATATCATTCGGCTTTCCTTAGATAGTAAGGTGCAACTACTGCCCTTCACGCTCCAGGAGAATTACCAGAGTTTTATGCTACCAAAAAACCACCCCGCCTTCGACCCGATCAATGTGGGCCTCATGAAGGAGATTCAAAAAGAGAGCTGGGGCGATTTACAACGGAAGTATGATGTAAGTGGGAAATAAGGATTTCGAATTATTGAGCCTATCGAAAGACTTTACAAGTGTATTGAAGCTCATTGCACCACCGCCTCGGCTTCGATTTCTACGAGGTATTCATCACCAATCAGATCCGCACGAATAAGGGTATTAGCCGGTTGAATATGACCAAACCGCTCACCGTGCACGCGGGAGATCGGCTCCCACTGGTCCATGTTCTGCACATACACTCGTGTACGCACGACGTCCTCCAACTTGCCACCTAGAGATTGAATAGCACCTTCGATTTTGTCGATCACAAAGTGGGCCTGCGCAGCAGGGTCATCACCACCAATACAGCGCTTACCATGAGTGGCCGTGGTGCCTGATATCAGTATACGATCACCAATGCGAACTGCCCGACTAAAGCCTGCCAGATCTTCCCAGATAGTACCGCTGAGTGCTTTTTGACGATTCTTACCGGTAGAGAATACTGGAAACGGAGCCGGTAGTTTATCCAAGTGATGGCTCAAATCGCCAGAAGCTGTAAGGAAGGGTGGTTTGCGGTATTCATCCCCGCAGTTTCCAGGGATGGCATTCAGTGTACCCAAAGCCTCACCGATAGCTGCCTGATCCTTTGCTGTCAACTCAAAGGAAAACAGACGTAGATTATCTTCAATACGGTTACTCTGGCCGAGTCGTGCACCAATAATGACGCCCCCAACGACATCTTGCTCGAGCATGTATCGGCACGCAATATTCGAAATCGACACCTCCTTCGCCTTTGCCAGGGTATCAAGTGTACCAAGCAGGGCCTGGAATTGTTCCCAACCACCAGCCTGATCGATGAAGCGTTTGTATTTCATTTGCGACCAGGTGTCCATCTGATCCGCAGGTCGGTCTTTTTGCCCAAGCCAGCGTTCACTCAACATGCCTCCAGCCAAGGTTCCAAAGGCCAGGATCTTTACTCCATGTTGCCGGCAGACCTCCGTCATGGCTCCACTGGCGCGTTGATCTATCAGGGAATAGGAAATCTGATTGGAGACGACCTGAATGCCGCTTTGCAAAACCATATTGAGGTGAGCGGCATCAAAATTGGTAAGCCCTAAATGACGGATCAATCCCTCCTCTTTGAGTTCCTGCAAATAGTACAGATCATCCAACCAACTAGCATCTGCGTAGTTCCAAGCATGATACTGCAGCAAATCAAGCTGATCCATCTGCATACGATCCAGAGAACGCTGGACGGCCGCTCGTACTTTGTCTTTGGACGAAGGCCCAGGCTCCGGCACCCACTTCGTAAACAACTGCACCTGATCTCCTCCTACTCTTTGCCGAAACCGCCCGGTGATAATCTCCGCTGATCCATAATGGTCGGCCATATCGAAGGTGGCCAGACCCGCGTCTAGATAGGGCTGCATAGCACCTGCAGTCTTGTCCAGATCAATTTGCTGGCCATCTCGCTCCATATCGGCGATTTGCCATAAGCCCGTTAGTACTTTGGTGATGTGGAGGTCATCGGCAAGTAGTGTGGTAGGTATTGGATTCATGTAATGTTTTTTAAAAGAGGTATAAGGTACCTGGTACTTAGTACTTGGATTGCATTTCTAAAAGGCATCTCTCTCCTACCAAGTACCTAATACCATGTACTAAGTACCAGAAATTCAGCTAACACGTTCTCTCGCAAGAAGCATTACCAAAGCGAGGAAGCGTATACCGCAAATCATTCCGGAGGCAACTGCTTGAAGGCTTCGTAAACAGAAGTATCGTTCTGCTTGAGCTGGCGCAATTTCCATAGGAAGATGATCGATGCTAAACCTAGTACCAATAGCCAGACCCAGGTTGAGTGGAAATACCAGGCATCGACCTCCGCTTGTAGGTCTTTGGAGGTATGCACCACTAGAAATACCGTCAGCAATACCGCCCCGGATATGGCTAACACCAATTGTAGCGAGCGGTTCTTGAATACTGCTACTTCCTTCGCTAAAGTGGGGTTATAGCGAGGTAGTGATATGACGGTTATGCACATCAGCAGGAAATTCACCAGCATGGCCGTCACCATGATATCAATACCGAGAAAGAAATCTCCTGCCAGGTGGCTACCCAGAATGCCGATACTGGCCATGCCGCCACTGGCAAGCAAGGCAATGTAGGGCGTATTGTACTTGCTATGAATCTTGGCTACCGCCCTGGGAAAGATACCGTCCTCCGCCCAGGCAAACATGAGCCGGGAAACGGACAAGAGCATAGCTGGCAAGTCATTGATCAATGCTATGGCCGCACCTAGGATAATCGCGACCGACCACCCTGGCGATAGGACATAACTCAGCAACCCTGGAGCAGAGATGTCTTTTTGCAGTGCTTCTTCCGCCACAAAGGACCACGGCACTACATGATAAACAGCAGCGGTAAACAAGAAATAATAGGTGCCTACTCCCAAGACCGCAATAGCGATGGCGATTGGCAGATTACGTTGTGGGCGCTTGGCCTCTCCCCCAGCTTGGGCTATGGAATCAAAACCGATAAAACTGGAAAACAGTAATGCAGCTGCCGTGAGCAAGGTACCAAAGCTATACGTGCTTTGGGTCTCAGGAATCTGTCTTCCTTCGCGTTCCAGAAGTTCGGCAGCAAAGGTCTCCGGGCTGAAATAGAAACCGGCTACAATAACGATAAGACCGAGGCCAAACATCACCACCATAAGAGGTATGAGCGTGCGTTCGTAAAAACGTAATCCGACAACATTGATGCCGACAAAGAGCCAGAGCAAAGCTAAAGCCAGAATGAGTCGGACGCTACCTATCTCCAGCCAATTTGCCCAGGCATCCCATTCCAAAGCCACGGCCACATCGCGCACAAAGGGAATAATGATGTAAGAGATTACCCCAATGGCAATCGACAAACCAAACCATTGGGAGAAGCTGGCCACAAACCCTAAATAAGGATTGAGACCACGACTGGCGTAGATATAGCTTCCGCCAGCTCGAGGCATAGCTGAAGCTAAGATGGCATAAGCGCAAGCGGCCAGCAGCGCAGGTATTGCCGCCATCATAAAAGCAGGTAATACATAGGGCCCAATATCTGGCACACTCCGCTGAATCATGAACGGCACTACGTAGACCGAGGCCCCCAGCATCGAACAAATACCGGTGGCCGCTAAGGCCACCAAGCCTAACTGGCGGCTCAAGCCCCCCTTGCTTTGTTGGTTCATCGTTTCGTTTACTATGCTTAGATAATGGTACTCAATATACAACTCATCGTATATTAGGCCAGCAGTTCCACCAAAACCACCTTCATGTTTCGCTTTTCCAAGATCAGTGCTATTGTCGCTGGCTTATGTGCCATCCTCAGTTTAGTGCTGCTACTTATCGGTTATGGTGCCCATGCCGGCATCCCACTTATTCTTTTCTTTTTCTCCCTGGCTTTGGCTTTACGTGGGCATCTCACTTCACGCAGCTACGCCTTTACCGCTTTCATTTTCATGGCGGTCACTGCTGCGATGTATTATCCAGCTCCGTTTGTTAGCATCGGAAGTTTTGATCTCAAGCAGTTGATCATTCCTATTCTCATGGTGATCATGTTTGGAATGGGTACCAATATGAGTGTCCAGGATTTCGTGGGGGTTATTAAGATGCCGCGTGGTGTAATGGTGGGATTAATTTGTCAATTCTCGATCATGCCGCTTTTAGGCTTTACGCTAGCGCGGCTTTCCGGTTTTTCACCGGAGATTGCCGCCGGTATCGTATTAGTAGGTTGTTCCCCAAGTGGGTTGGCCTCTAATGTGATGTCTTATATCGCGAAAGCTAACCTGGCACTGTCATTGACCCTAACGATGGTAGCTACGCTCCTTTCTCCATTGATCACGCCATTCTTGATGGAGAACTTAGCCGGACAGTTAGTGCCCATTGACTTCCTCGTTATGATGTGGAGCATTACCAAAATTGTATTTATTCCGGTAGTGGCAGGCTTGATTTTCAATCATTATGCCCACGGTAAATTCCAGTGGCTAGACCGAGCTATGCCAGTGGTTTCCATGGCTGGGATAGCATTAGTAATTGCGATTATTACCGCAGCTGGCAGAGACTCTTTATTGTCTATTGGTTTTGCCTTGATTGGGGTCGTGGTTGTCCACAATCTCCTGGGGTACGTCTTGGGTTATTGGGCGGGGCGTCTTGGCGGTTTAGATGAACAATCTGCCCGCACCATTGCCTTTGAGGTCGGTATGCAAAACAGCGGGCTTGCATCTGGGATAGCGCTAGAGATGGGTAAGCTAGCCACCACGGGATTAGCGCCAGCAGTCTTTGGTCCGTTCATGAATATCACTGGATCTTCTCTGGCTGCCTATTGGAGAGAACGAGAACCGGAAGATGCTAGGGAGGCAGCGGAAAGCTAAATTTTGAATAGATTTTGTCCTTCCGAAAGGATAAACCGTAATAAACCCTATCCTTGCAGTACTAAGTAAATGGTACTTGGAATTGTAAAGAATTAATCCAAGTACCTTGTACTCCATACAAAGTAACAGTGAGGCAAAGCCTCGCTACTTTTAGGATATTGCTCAAAACACGCTTGGCTCATGTACCCGGATTTATCCTACGTATTCCACGATCTAATTGGCACCCAGGCTGATAACTGGCTCAGCATTTTCAAGACCTTTGGCCTACTCGTTGCCTTGGCCGTACTTACTGCTGCTTATCTGCTACGACTCGAATTGCAGCGGCGCGCAGAAATCGGACAGTTCAAAGGAGTGCCTGGTAAGATAATCCGCAACGCCCCACTCACCACACAAGACTACATCCTGAACGCCCTCTTTGGATTCATTGTAGGCTTCAAACTCATCTACATTGCCCAGCATATGGATCAGATGCAGGCAGACCCTTCCGCTATTGTCCTTTCGGCAAAGGGAAGTTGGCTGGGTGGCATCCTTGGTGCAGGCTTGCTTACAGCCTACTATTACTATTTGGATCAGAAGCAAAAAGCAGAAGGTCCTCAGGAAATAATGAAGGATATCTTTCCGCACGATCGGATCATGGACATCTCTACGGTTGCGGTTATTTCTGGGGTAGTTGGAGCGAAACTATTTACGGTAGTAGAGCAACCACAAGCCTTTTTCGCAGACCCTTGGGGACAACTCCTATCAGGGGATGGATGGACTATCTACGGTGGATTAATTGGCGGTTTTGTTGGCGTTTACATCTACCTACGTAGGAAGAACATTCCAGCGTTACCGGTCATGGATGCTGTAGCTCCCGGTCTGATTGTTTCTTATGGTGTAGGCCGAATGGGTTGCCACTTTTCTGGTGACGGCGACTGGGGCATTCCCGCTGCGGCACAACCGGATTGGTGGTTCCTACCAGATTGGCTCTGGGCCTATGATTATCCTCGCAATGTACTGAACCGAGGTGTAGAGATGTCTGAATGTGTAGGCAAATACTGTAGTCATTTGGCACCTCCAGTATACCCCACATCCGTTTATGAAACTACAATGGCCTTCACGATCGGTCTTATCCTTTGGTCATTGCGCAAGAAGGTTACGCCCTGGCCAGGACTGTTGTTTGCCATTTACCTCATCTTCAATGGTATCGAACGCTACTTTATCGAAGGTATTCGAGTAAATGATCGCCACGAAGTGTTAGGCGGTTTTACCCAGGCCGAGTTCATTGCCGTTATCTTGGCCACTATAGGTGTGGTGTGGACGGCCTGGCTGCTGCTTACTAAGAAGAATAAATAGTAAAGTAGACACAGGGGCTAGTTAATCTGGCACGAGATTACCCTTCAAGGGCTGCCAGGATAATTCATCTGCCTCATCTTTAAAATTTCGGAAAAACACTTCGCTGGTGATGCATAACTCCTCAGAAGTAGCTTCAAATCTAACTTCTCCGCCACAGACATGCCCGCAATGGTAGTAAAACCTCCCATCCTGATCCCTGGCGATGGTAACGTCCCCAATGCGGTGATCTTTGTGCCTGGAGTGGGAGATAACATATATCCAATCTCCAGTTTCAAATTGAATCAAACTTGGGCCCAACACCTCGGTGAATTGATAGATAAGGCTGTCCTTAACCTGAGCATCCAAGGTTAGCACGGTACTTACTGTATCAGGATTTATTCTTCTTATTGCTTTACGCGTTTGCCTCACATAATCCTTGCGAACACTTGGCAGTACCTTAAACCTTGAAAAACCCTGAGCGGTGGATACTTGAGAGAACAATGCCAGAAATAGCAGAAACAATAGCAGTCTGAGCGCTAGTCCGTGTGTTTTCATCTGTTTAAAAATTATCCGCAGCTGCGCATTTTGCAGATAATTTTCTGCACATATGTAACCGCTGCACTCTCACATGGAGATTTATTAATCATTCCCTAGTGTGAGAATTATGATTAATAAATCTCATGCTCGTTTCCATATGATATGATTGAGGCTACCTATTTCACCCACTCCAAAATAACAAATAGAGTTGGCTTCCCTAAGCTAGCTGAGCGAAAAGAACGGCAATCCGCACTATTCGACTTTCGTTAGACTAAGTCCTTGATCACCTGCTCAATTACATCAGCAGTATGCTCCCAAGTGTAGGTAGCAGCCCGTCTTAGACCTTTGGAAGATAGCTCTGTCCTAAGAGCAGCATCTTCAGCAAGGCGCTGTAGGCCCTCAGCGATTTCATCCACTTTTTTAGGGTCTACCAAGAGGGCAGCATTTCCTGCCACCTCCGGCATAGAACTCACCGATGAGGTCATTACAGGGACGCCGGCCTGCATCGCTTCAATAATAGGTACGCCGAATCCCTCAAATAGGGACACATAAGTCAAGGCTAATGCTGAGGCTGTAATCCGAGGGAGTTCTTCATCGGAGACATAGCCCAAAAAATGGATGTCGTTCTGAAAAGCCGACTGATCGTAAGCCGCTTTTATATCACTGTTCTGCCAAGCAAACCGGCCGCCGATTAGCAACTTGGTTGAGGCTGCAGAACGAGATTTAAACAGATCAAATGCCTTCAGCAACCGGACAATATTTTTGCGCGGATGTAGTGCCCCCAGATAAAAGAAGTACTCCTGGCCATCTGCATATTGTTGACGCACCTTGGTTTGCTCTTCCCCATCTAGTGGGATAAACCTGGGGTGTGCAGCATTACCTGCCACTCGGATCTTATTCCTAGGAATACCATAATGATTACTTATATCCTCTCGACAAAAGTTAGATACCGTAACGACGTTATCCGCCCTGTTTAGATAGCGAGGAACAAAGTACTGATAATACCAACGTACCAACTTTGGGATTTGCAGCGGATAATGCACATGAGCAATATCATGGGTAACCATTACAGTAGGTACAGAAGAGCGCAAGGAACAATAACCATCCATACTTAGGAATACATCCGGTTTGTAGCGAGCCAATACCATGGGTACTGCCCATTCAAACCACAAATACCATAGAATGGGGTGCCGACTTGGAGGTGGTACCACCACCGCCTTAACCTGTGGGCCATAAAGGAAGGAGTCGTCATAAGGACGATCAAACAAGAAGATGAATTCGTGCTCTGGATGACGTTCCACCAGGCGCTGTAACACCTCATGTTTGAAGCGCCCGATACCTTCCAAGCGGTGAGGCAATAATAAGCGGGTATTTACGGCAATGCGCATGCCGCGAATATAGCGAATTATATAACCCGACTGGCCTTGTTATTGCGCAGAAGACTATGTGCAGTTTCTTAGCGAAAATACCGCTCCAGTCGATTCAGAAAGTCTTGCCGGCGGCTGTTGGCTACAGCGAGGCTAGTATCTCCTTCCAATACAACATACCCTCCTTTGCCCCGCACGTAGCGGTTGAGGTAATCTATATTGATGATGTAGGAGCGATGAATTCGCACGAAGCGATAAGGTGCAGCCAGACGGTCTTGCATGTCTTGTAAGGTTCTGCAAACGAGTAGGCGTTCGCCAGAACTAAAATGCAGAAAGGTGTAATTACCTGCGGCTTCCAAATAGCGAATGGTCTCAATACGCTCGAAGCGTAGACCTTCGGCAATAGGTAAAGCAATTTTTGATGCGGATGCAGCAATAGGTAATGGTAAGTTAGCGGGAGTGCGCGCTGATTGTTTTCCGGAGATAGCAGTCATATTACATGTGTGTTTTGTTCTCCGATATTACGCCCACATTAAACGAACTGCAACCCAAAAAGAGCCGAAAAGTCAGGTTCTTGATTTTAACAGAAAAGGAGGTATTGTCTCGTTATTTACCCGATTAATCGGTAATTTGACCACTATAACAAAGCAATAGAACTGCCCGAACCAGTATGCCCAAAACACCATCTAGCAGACTGTTTGACCTCATCAAATCGCTTTCCGGCTCGGAAAAGCGGTACTTCAAAGTGATGAACAAGGCCGAAAGTAACAGCAAGTACTGGTTACTTTTCGAAGCTATTGAAGAACAAGAGGAGTTTGATGATGAGGCATTACAGAAGGTAGTTTACGGGCAAGAGCCGGTCCAAAGTCGCAAGTATTCGGAGTTAAAAGCCTACCTCTATGAGCTTATCTTAAAGAGCTTGCAACAGTACGATGAGCAGACCTCCATTGACTATCAACTCAAGACCAGCCTCCAAAGTGTGCGATCGCTATATCGGCGTTGGTTACTTCCAGACTGCAAGCAGTTATTGAAAAAGGTAAAAAAGACTGCGCTGAAACATGAACAATTTGCGACTGTACTAGAAGTACTCGACTGGGAGAAGAAGCTGGCTTACGCCAGTGCAGATATTAACTACTTCGATGCTCATCTAAGTAAAATACAGGAAGAAGAAGCGCTGTACCTGCGCCAGATGAGTAATATCAAGATGTACCAGGGCTTGTTCTACCAGCTCTATCTTATGGTGCGTAAGAACACCGTCCGCTCACAAGAAGGTCGCGAAAAACTGCAGCAACTCGCGCAACATCCTTTATTAGCATCCGAAGATGAATGTCTTTCCTTCAGGGCGCGAATTCTCTACTATCGCGCACATGCTCTGTTGGAATATCAGTTACGCAATCGTGCAGGGTTTCACCAGCACTGCAAACAATTGGTAGCCTTAGTAGAAACACGGCCTTTCCTACTGCGGGAAGATGCAGCGGAGTACATTTCGATACTCAGCAATTTTGCTACTAGCTGCGGGTATATGGGACAGTACGATGAAATGCGAGTAGCACTGCGTAAACTAAAGGCGGTCAAGCCCAAGACCATCGATGATCAGTTAAAAACCCATCGGCAGTATTATACCAACTACTTCGGTCTCTGTATCAATACGGGTAATTTTGAGGAAGGCCTAACAGTATTGCAAGGTCACTTGAAAGAACTGAAGAAGTTAGATAAGAATCTGTTTGAGCGCAGTAGCTTCTATTTCCAATACGTCTACATTTACTTCGGGGTAGAAGATTACGATCAAGCCCTAACTTATCTAAATGAATGGCTTAATCTACCGCGTTCTGTGGAACAGCAAGATCTTCAGCACCTGGCTCGCTTACTGAATTTGATCATCCACTTTGAGCTAGAGAATACGATACTCTTGACTTCCCTACTGCGATCTACGCAGCGAAGCCTTCAGAAGAGTGGACGTTATAATACGTTTGAACAGTTCTTTGTGCAGTGCTTAAGACAAGCTAATCAGTCGCCGGGAAGTAGAGAGCGAAGAGCCATCTTTCAAGATAACTTAGCGCGTTTCCAGCAACTCACCCTAGGCCCATCAGATAAGGCCATGCTCAGGTTCTTCAATTTTGCGTGCTGGCTGGAGGCAAAAGCAAGTGGAACTACTTTTGCTTCCGTGGTACAAAGCCAAGCACAGCAAACCGCCTCTTAAGGGCGTCTTTTCACTAAACCAGTTTGAGGAGCAGTAGTAGTATTGCCTTGTGGGCCACCTACTAGGAAGTTACCAATACCGTCGTCGAAGCGAATATCAATTTCGTCCCAACGTACGGAAAGAGAGCCTGCAGATACTACACCTGACATCTCGCGGTAGCCACCCTTCACTTTATGAAGTGCTTCGCGATTTAGTGCGGTAGGAAGTTTTTTGCGGTTGTTTGCGTTCTTCTGGTCCATAATCAGATCGTGTTTTATACCGAAGTCGAATCAGTTTGGATATTCAAACTGTATTCGCTTCGAGTATATACTCGCTCGAAGAAATTTGGCAAAGCCAAAGGCACTTCGTAAGCGGTATACAAGAGATAAAGAGCTACTTTGCCTAAATTAAAAATACCGGCAATTCGCAGCAAAACCAAACCCATTTTTTGAAAAAGTCAGGTTGCTGATCTTATTCTCTATCCGTTGCTAAAGTCGATTTCTGTATTGTCGCCGATATTCAGGCTTTGCCGTAGGCCGGTAATAGAAGTATCATTCCCTACCACTGAGCGTTGTAGAATCACCTCCTTAATACTGGTGTAGTTACCAATAATGGAGTTTTTTAGGATTGCATTATTAACCTGAACATTCGAGCCAACGGTTACGTGCGGCCCAATGATACTATTAGCGATCTTACAATCCTGTCCGATACTAACCGGATGGATGATAATCGAATTCTCAAGATTAGGAATATCCCTGGAAGCAAATCCTTCCCGATCCAGGAAGATTGCGTTTGTTTCGAGCAGTACTTCCCGCTGGCCACAATCAAACCAGTTATCAACTGGATAAATTTCAAAGTGAACGTCCTTTTCCACCATCCGCATCAAAGCATCGGTCAGGGGATAGTTATCATCCGTTTTGATCTCGCGGCTAATGTTGAAGTCCAGCGCATCTAACAGTAAGTCCACCTCCTTGATCTTATAGACTCCCACCATAGCAAGGTCGGACTTAGGAATACGTGGCTTTTCTATCAGTCGGTTAACAGTACCATTCTGTTTGAGCTCAACAATACCAAACTGCCGTGGGTCTGTCACTTTGCGAACGGCCAGACAAGAATGCTCATTTCGCACAATCTCTTGAATGTTAGCATCAATGATAACATCACCAAAAAAGATGATGATCTCCTCTGCATCCGCAAATGTTTCACGAGCCATCCAAAGCGCATGGCCAGATCCTCGCCGATCCAACTGAACAACAAACTCTGCATTCAGGTCGGGATAAGCTTCCTGGATATAGGATTGGATTTTTTCGCCGAGATAACCGATAATAAACACAAACTCCTCCACCCCTACCTCTAAGAGTTGGTCGATAATAAAGGAAATGATCGGCTTTCCGGCTACCGGAATCAGCGGCTTAGGTTGGGTATACGTCAACGGACGTAAGCGTTTTCCGGCCCCCGCAACGGGGATAACTGCTTTCATAGCGGGCTTAGCAATATTGTTGATTCTCTAAGGCGATCTAAGGTACGTATTTGCTGGGGAAATCGAGTATGTTTTGGAATAACACTAAGATCAAGAGTACTAACAAGCAAGACTTAGGCAGAACACGGAAGTCCTACCACGACCCACTCCTCGCCATCAGGAGCCTGGTATTGGTGCATATCTATGAAGCCCACCTTTTGGTGTGCACGGATCGAACGGGTATTACGAGTGGAGATCTCGGTAATGATCAATTCGAAATCTTTTGACATTCGCTTTTGCATTTCACGGTAAAGCCCTGAAAACACGCCTTGTCCGCGAAAATCTTTGGCAACGCACACCTGCCCCATCAAGATGTAGGGTATATCTTTCACCACACGCCCTTCCCACTGCAGTTGATCCACTAAAGCAAATAATGGCTTCAGAATGGGAATGCGTTCGTCAAAACTTCTAGTCATACTTAACGCATAACCAGCCAGCTTATCATGGTCTTTGGCAATGGTGTGGGCACAGGCATTATTCATATCTCGCAGTAACGGCAGATCATGCTCTACCGTTAGGAAGCCCTGTTCAATAGCTTCTTGCTTGCTGATGCTCTTAGGTAGGTTCTCTTGCTGCAGACGCAAGAGAGCAGGCAGATCATCATCCGTAGCTGCGAGATATTGCAACATAACTTAGAACATTTTGGCCTGTCCGTTATCATCGAGATCAAACTCGATGCTATCGCCCGCGCTTAACTTATCTGATTGGTCAGCAGCTGGTTTCTTCTCTGTCTTAGCCGCAGCTTTCTTCGGTTGCCGCTTTGGAATAGTGATTTTCACATCTTCCAACTTATTACCCAGCGACTTCCAGCCTTTCACATCAATGAACTCGGCCAAGGCTACTTCTTTTTCTACTTTACCTTCCTTGGTTCGGTAATTGTAAGCTACTGTTGGCGCTTCTTCTACCGAGGCAAACAGGAGTTTGGTTTGCTTATGCTCTGTTAGGAACGGATAGCGTTGTCCGAGCTTGGAGGTCTCCACCTTGAAGCGCTTCACCATAGTCCACTTGCGCTCTCCTTCATAGTAGACCGCTGAGATAACAACAGCATCTGTGTACTTTCCTACGTGGAAGAGCTCTTTGGGCTCAAACTTCTTGTTCAGATCTAGTTCCATGAGCTCATAGCTACCATCGGTATAGACCGCTAACACTTGATCGCCGGTATCAAATGCTCCCAGGAACAATCCGCGCTCATCTTTATTCAAACGACCACTAACTTCATCCATCCAGATTTTCATGGCACCTAGCGTAGACTTACCTACCTCTTTCAGGATAATCTTACGTACACCGTAGCGAGTCATAATATTCCCCTTGGATCCACGGCCTTTGATAGCAATTTCTCCAAAATCGATATCAAAGTTCTTGATGCGAGCCTTCGCATTTGGTGAAAGCTGAACATTGATAATTTCCGCTTCCCCGTTAGGGTTAGCACTGAAGTAAAGTACCTTATTGAGCTTATGCCCGGTGGTTAGATCGTATTCTTTATCGCGCGTAATGGCTGTAACATTAAAGCGCTTGATCATGGCCCGCCCTGTCTTGGCGTCTACGTAAGCCATATTGTAGGTGGTACGGTCATCCCCTTTCTTCCAGACAGCTACGTGGATGATATTCTTTCCGACGAAAGTCTTGTCTGCAATACGGGTAACGACGAATTTACCGTCCCTACGGAACACGATTACATCATCGATATCCGAGCAATCAGTAATAAAGTCGTCCTTCTTTAAGCTCATACCTACAAATCCTTCTTTCAGATTTGCGTAGAGCTTGGCGTTATTAACCACCACCTGTGCAGGCTGTACCTTTTCAAAGGTGGTAATCTCTGTCTTACGATCTTGGTCCTTACCGTACTTCTTAAGCAAGTGCTCAAAGTAGGCAATCGCGTAGGCCGTCAGATTAGCCAGGTCGTGTTTTACCTGAGCTAGTTCTTCCTCCAATTTGGCAATTTGCTCTTCTGCCTTGAAGGTGTTGTACTTGGAAATTCGCTTAATCTTGATTTCCGTCAAGCGAACAATATCGTCTTCTGTAATGTCGCGTAGCAGTGGCAGACGATCATCCCCAGCCTTAGTCTTTTCACCAGGAACACGTACGTACTTGCGTAGACCTTTTTCAATGATCTCCAATACTGCTTCCCAGGTCTCTGCTTCCTCGATATCACGATAGATACGCTCACCGATGAAGATCTTCTCTAAGCTGGCGAAATGCAGCTTTTCCTCCAGTTCCTTCTGCCGGATCTCCAACTCCATCTTCAGGAGTGCCTTCGTGTGATCGGTAGAAATACGCAACAGCTCCTCCACAGTGAGGAAGTGCGGCTTATCATCGATGATTACACAAGCGTTAGGAGAGATTGACAGCTCGCAATTAGTAAAAGCATAGAGTGCATCCACCGTCAGATCAGGGGATACGCCGTTGGCTAGCTCAATAGCAATCTCTACATCAGCAGCGGTATTATCCGTAACACGCTTGATCTTGATCTTGCCTTTATCATTGGCTTTGATGATGCTATCGATCAAAGAGGTCGTAGTCACACCAAATGGCAACTCGCGGATCGCCAGGTTCTTATTGTCGATCTTTTCAATCCGGCAACGCACCTTCACGCGGCCTCCACGTTTACCACCCTGGTAATCGGTTACATCGATCATCCCGCCGGTATGGAAATCGGGGTAGATCTTAACGCGCTTCTCCTCCAGGATTTTGATGGAAGCTTTGATCAGTTCATTGAAGTTATGCGGAAGAATCTTAGTGCTCAGACCTACCGCAATACCCTCTGCCCCCTGGCTCAATAACAATGGAAACTTGACCGGTAGGTGAACCGGCTCTTTCTTCCGGCCATCGTAAGATAGCTGCCAATCGGTTGTTTGTGGATTGAAGGCCACTTCCAGCGCAAACTTGGTCAGGCGTGCCTCGATATAACGGGAAGCGGCCGCGCGATCACCGGTCCGAGAATCCCCCCAGTTACCCTGTGGATCAATAAGAAGATCTTTTTGCCCAAGGTTTACGAGGGCATCACCGATAGCGGCATCACCGTGAGGGTGGTACTGCATGGTTTGGCCGATGATGTTAGCCACTTTGTGATAACGACCATCATCCATCTGCTTCATCGCGTGAAGTATCCGGCGCTGAACAGGCTTCAGCCCATCCAAAACGGCTGGTACGGCACGCTCTAGAATTACATAACTGGCATAATCCAGGAAGTAATCCTTGTACATTCCTCGTAGGGTAACAATATTGTCTCCTCCGCCCATTTGGGCTTGTCCATTCTTGTCAGGGTCCTGCGTTTGGCTCATAAATATTGCTTCACAAATACCTGTATCTACTTAGATCCAGGTGCTTTTCTTCTACTGCTTATTGATTGTATCGCGAACGAATTAGTTTAAATATTCAAACCTCTTTCGCCCCGAGTATATACTCGCCGGAACAGGTACTAGCTTCGCTAAAACTCTTTCCTATGCGGTATAAAAGCCGAAGATAAATAATTCAAGCAAAGTTAAGCAAAAGACAATTTTTAAACAAATAATTTATTAAACAAGACCCAACTGAATTCCTGTTGATTAAAGCTAGCGCAAGTAGGACTTCATCAGCGTTTTATAGCATTATATGGCAATTTCATCCACATTAACACTTTTGCCAAGCATCCATTTTCGTTATTCTGCATCTTTGTAAAGTCAATCCTTTACAACCATCTCCTAAAAAGGGGCGTAAAGGGACTCTTTTTTATATCCGACTGTTGTAATTCATTGATAAACACAAAGCTGTGCAGTACTGCATAGGCTTAGGTTATTCAATAAATTACACCGAAAACCTGCGTTATGAATCACCCACCTTACTGTCTCCTGGCGGTAGCATTTTTGCTATTGTGCCCATCCTTATTTTCTCAAACCATCATAAAAGGCACTGTCTTGGACGGAGATCAAACTCCCTTGTCCTATGCTGGTGTTATGTTGCTCAATGCTAGTGACTCACTCCTGGTTAAAGGAGCCGTGACCGAAGATGATGGTAGCTTTATGTTTGAAGAAGCGCCCGCCGGCGAATATCTCTTGGGTATTAGCCTCATCGGTTATGAAGATCTCTTCTCTGCCACATTCGAGATTTCAAATAACGAAAGTGAGCGCGATCTCGGTGCCTTCCGTATGCAAAGCGGAGCACTCGAATTAGAAGAAGTAGAAGTAGTGGCGAAGAAGCCACTCTTTGAGCAACGAATCGACCGCCTCGTAGTCAATGTCGCTCAAAGTGTCACAGCTGCCGGAAGTACGGCACTGGAAGTACTGGAACGATCCCCAGGAGTTATCGTTAATCGACAGAGCAATAGCATTGCCATCAGTGGTAAGGCTGGCGTAATCGTAATGATCAACAACAAGATAAGTCGCCTCCCTGTAGAGACGATTATTCAGATGTTGGACGGCATGCCCGCGGATAATGTGGACCGAATCGAGCTTATCACTACCCCACCCGCCAACTTTGATGCGGAAGGGAATGCTGGTATCATTTCCATTATTCTTAAGAAGAACTTAGAAGAAGGATTAAATGGCGCGGTGAATGCCTCCCTTGGATATGGCGCCAACGAAAAGTACGGTAGCAATATCAACTTCAACTACCGTAATGGTGCCTGGAATCTCTACGGCGACTACGGCTATGACTTCAATCATACTGAACAACAGTTCACTAACTACCGCTCTGTCCTTTCAGAAGGCGTACTATTGGAGAACGACAATGTCAGTGATCGAGACCCTACCCTTGAGAATCAGAACGCCCGTCTTGGTGTCGATTTTCAACTAAGTGACCAGACCGTTATAGGTATCCTCGGCACCTGGTCCGAGCGGGATTGGCGAATGGATGCAATCAATACCATCAATCGTTTTGAAGACCGTGAACTAGTAGACCAACTGATCATTGACAACCGTGAAACCAATCTTTGGACAGCCTGGCTGGGCAACCTCAACGTACAGCATGAATTCAAGGCCGGCGGGCGCCTGACTTTCGACTTGGATTACGCCAATTACCAAAACTCCAACCCTACGGACTACCTCAACCAGTTCTTCGACTCAAAGGGTATTCTCACCTCCGAAGAGGAAGTGAGAGTAGGTAAAACGACGCCTATTGATATCTATGTAGGTAAGCTCGACTTTACCCGTGATCTTGCGGAAGGCATAAGCTTCGAGGCCGGTGTGAAGGGGACGCTCTCTGAATTCAACAATGATTTTTCGGTGGAAAACCTGATTGCGGATGAGTGGATCAGTGATGACCAATATACCGCCGAGTATACTTTAGAAGAAAAAATTGGAGCGGCCTACACTTCTTTGTCCTGGCAGATCACTCCGAAGACTGGAGTCAAAGCAGGGCTTCGTTATGAATACACTGACTCCAACTTGGGCACACTTGATGAACCCGACATCATTGACCGCGAGTACGGCAATTTATTCCCAAGTGTATTCGTCTCTCAAGAACTAGCCGACAACCAACAAGTATCTGTTTCCTATAGTCGGCGAATTAACCGCCCAGCGTATACCAACCTGGCGCCCTTCGTCATCTTCTTGGACCCGAATACTTTGTTGACCGGTAATGTCACTCTACAACCTGCCTTTAGCGACAACTTTAGCTTCAGCTATCGTTTGAAGAGCTGGTTCTTCAATGTCAATTATGGCTACGCGGACAATGCCATTTCTGGTTTCCAGCCGCAGGTCGATCCTGAAACAAATCAGCAAGTCAATTCTGCTGTTAACCAGGATTATCGCCAGGATGTTGGTCTGAGTATTTCCTTCCCGGTCCAGGTCACCCCTTGGTGGTCCATGCGGAACAACCTTGTTGGTTTCTGGCAGGACAATCAATTCACCATCGATGGTCAGGAAGTACGCTCTAACGGTAGCACTTTCCGTGGTAACACCACCCAGACCTTCCAGCTTCCAGGAGAAATAAATCTGGAAATCAATGGTTTCTTTATGTCGCCGGTTGCTTTTGGTTTAGTGAAATCGAAGGCCTTTGGGGATATTGCTATTGGTCTGCAGAAATCGTTGAGTGACCGCAGTAGCTTGCGCATCAATGGCGCTAACCTTTTAGAAGGAAACTGGGAATCAGAAGCCAACCAACCAGAGATCAACCTAAACTATCGCGGCAAGTTTGGCTTTGCAGAACGCCGTATACGTGTCACCTATACCTACAACTTTGGTAGTAGCAGCGTTAAAGCTGCTAGAAATCGCCAGACCGGATCGGCAGATGAAAGAGGTAGGGTAAATAACTAAAAAGGAAAAGCCGTCCTGCATTTCCAAGAACTGGAAAACACAGGACGGCTATTTTCATAGGCAGCTGTCAGGAAAGAAAAGACATTTGCCCTCGGTATTTTAGTACTTCAGTACTCGTGCTCCACGGTATCCACCTTGCAGACCTTCAAGCACGACTTGGTACATACTAGCAGGCATATCATTCATCATGATTTGCTCAATTGCTTGCGGCTCTTCAATTACCACTGTTCTCATTAATTGGCCATTGATACCAAAAACGGATACCCGCATGCCTTGCTCCAGGTAAATCTCAGGTGTTTGGATGTTCAATACATCCTGTACTGGATTAGGGAAGATGGTACCCTGTGGAAGTAGGTTAGTACATAGCTCAATATCGTAAGCTAAGCCGGCCAAGTCCAAAGAGGCACAAATATCACCGCCACCTTGAATAAGTAAACTGTTTACTGCGAAAGCAGAAGTGACTCCTGGTTCTACAATACTCAAATCAAGAGTAGTTGGATTGTAAACCAAGGTATGAGCCGTAAAGCGTCCGGTGGTATTCACCGTAAACTCCGTATCTGTACTTACTTGCTCAATAATCAAGCCATTGCCAGATGTAAGTACGTAAAGCACCTCGTAGTTATCCGGCACGACTGGAGGGTTCAACTCCTCAAAATCGATCAAAGCTGCACCATTTTCAAGGCAAGGACCATTGGTTGTTTTTAGAACTCCTGCTTCGGCCTCACAGGGACATTCCTCTACCTGAAATGGAGCACCTGCTACATCTAGGGCAGCACAAATATCGCCACCACCTTGAATCAACAGACCGTTTACATCAAAACCGGTCGTAACACCGAACTCCACAATACTTAGATCCAGGGTTGTAGGATCATATACCAAGGTATGGATCGTGAAGGTACCCGTTTCATCTACCGTGAATTCAGGTTCTGCATTCACCGCTTCAATCACCAAACCTGAGCCTGATGTCAAGACGTAGAGTACAGAGAAACCATCTGGCACAACCGGATCATCTACAATACCTGCAGCCAGTTCTACCGTACCATCCAGGCAATCATGATTGAGCGGGCTGAGTTGACCTGCTTCTGCTGCGCATGGACATTCTTGCACATCGAAGTGCGCACCAAAAACGTCTAGCGCACCACAGATGTCGCCACCGCCTTGAATCAGTAAACCGTTTACGTCGAAACCAGTCGTTACGCCAAACTCTACAATACTCAGATCCAGGGTCGCAGGATCATATACCAAGGTATGGATGGTGAAAACACCGGTCTCGTCTACCGTAAATTCAGGTTCTGCATTTACCGCTTCAATCACCAAGCCCGAGCCTGATGTCAACACGTACAACACAGAAAAACCGTCAGGTACATTCGGATCATCTAAAATCTCCGCAGTCAATTCTACCGTACCAGCCAGACAGTCATGACTAGCCGGAATGAGATGGCCTGCTTCCGCTTCACAAGGGCACTCTTGTACATCAAAGTGCGCCCCCAGAACGTCTAGCGCACCACAGATGTCTCCACCACCTTGCTCCAATAGACCATTTACATCAAAACCAGTCGTCACGCC